>Ga0209415_10001282_pt1 | contig 47978 bp, 39 predicted proteins | sample PeaSoiSIISIP2007_FD_187696 | JGI IMG/M metagenome (GOLD analysis project Ga0209415, IMG submission 187696) | Peat soil microbial communities from Weissenstadt, Germany - SII-SIP-2007 (SPAdes) (version 2) | ecosystem: Environmental > Terrestrial > Soil > Wetlands > Peat | place: Germany... | reverse complement strand
TTCCGGAATAAGTAGTTAGATGGCAATTTCTGGGCTTTTCGCTGGGACTCGACGGTTCTCTTACTCGTTTTGTTCGCCTCGAATTTCGCGGGTTAAATTGGCTTGACCTCTTGACACACCAAGCCCAGAAAAATGGCGCCCGATCTTTGAGCAATCTGTAACGACTGGCAAATCCCCCGAGCGGCGTTGGACTGGCCGCGCCCAAAGTTTTGTGGCACGCGCACCCACACATTCGCAAAGAACGCGAATGTGTGGGGCACCCGGCCGTTGAGGTTCGCTTAACTTTTAGCTTTTAGCTTTGCTGCTTGTTCGAGTAGCTTCACGGCCGCCATGGTTCGTGCGCTGTAGTCTGCACGCTTCTCCGACTTCGGGCGTCGGTGGCGTTTAGTGACGGAATGTTGGTTTGACATGAGCCCCTTCGGTCGCTGGTTAAGATTGAAAGCCAGTTTAGTCTCGGAGCCGGTCTCAGGAATGGTCAATATTGCACAGGTCGCTTTTGTGAAGTTTCCCAGCCCTTGTGTTCTTAGACCACAGAGTCTGTGTCGGGAACTGAGGAAATGCCCGAAAGTTGAGAACCGAGCAATCTTGACCAGACTAGTGAGTCCGCGGTCGCTAACATGGATGTCGTTAGGGGTTTAATCATGAATGAGCCCAGCGTATACGTCGTTGAACAAGATGCATGGTCCACCGTGAAGGGATGTGAGGGGCGCTTCCGCCTGACCTACGAGCGTGAGTTCCTGCCGGTCCGAAATCTCTGGCGGGATTTTCTGGTCCATTCCGAGGAAACGGGCTTAGCTCTCGCAACATAAGATCCTGCCCAGGTGCAACATATTCGGTCCCGTAAAATCTACGCGAAGACCTGCCACAACCAAGATTCGAGGGGAAGTAATTATGGCTTCTCAAGCAGTGAACCTGGAGGTGACCGCCAGCGTACCGATTGAGTGCGATTTCTGGCCGGAAGATGATGGCTGGAAAGGGGAATGTAAAAGTCTGTCGGTCACGGTTAGCGGCAGCAGTTTCGAAGATGCCAAGAAGAACATGGCGGGTGAATTACAGGTGCATATCGAAAGGATCCTGCGTGAGCATCCTAAGAGAAATGCGCGGCGCGTGGCCTGATCTAAGGCGTCGCACCAGATACTGAAACAGAGCGGTACAGGAAAGATTGCCGCACAACGGTGAATGCACTGCGCCTACTAATCAAAAGAAGGGGCAGCCCTTCAATGCAGCTGCCCCGTATGGCGGACGAATTCCCTTTACGCGGCTACGAGGGAATTATGGTAGGTCGAAGTGACCGCTTCAAACGTCTGGACCCTGGGCGTTCCATCGATGAATTTTGCAAGCGCCTTCAACACTTCTGGATAAGTGTTCGTGTTGTAGGCGTCTGCACAGGCTTTGTTGTCCCACAGACTGATCGAAATCGTGTCCTGGCTGCCGGAATTTGCCAATGTGATTTCTTCCTTAAAGCCCTTCTGCTTGTTGAGTAAAGGCAGAATTTCGTTTTCGAGGGTCCGGGTGTAGTCAAGAAGCATGTTCGATTTCAAACGAAAAGATACATTGCGTGCAAACATATCAACCTCCTAAGGTTGTAGTCGCTAAGAGGAAAGAACTTCAGATGAGCTGACTTAGTTTCAGGGAACCTGAAAGAGGAGAAGGAAACTCCCTCGACCCAACTGTTGCATTCAGATGGCCCTCGGCATCAACCGCGCAACCTATTGTTTCTATACGTCGCATAGCAGATCTGGCACCGCCGAGTCTGGGTTTTCTGTCGTGTACTTTTGGCGGGAGCAAGCACAAACGGCAACCTTTATTAAGAGAATGCTTCATAAGGGAATGACAGTCACAACGGGCCGCGCCGTTTTGCCACTCGGCGAAAAGCCCCGATTCCACCAGTAACGCTCATTGGCTTGCCGGGGCTTGCTGGGGATCTCATCCGTTTTTCTTTTCCAGTTCAGCCCAGCGCGTGTAGAGTTCGTCCAGTGCGTGTTGAGCCGCGTCCAGCTCGGCCTGCGCGCTTACCAGCCTCGGGGCGTCCATCGCGTTGGCTGGATCTTCTAACTCCGCGCGTCTGGCTTGCACTAACTGCTCGGCTTCTTCTACTCGCTGCTCGATGGTCGCGTATTCGCGCGCTTCGAGATAGGAAAGTTTCTTTCTTCCGGGCGCGGCCGGTGTAGAACTGGCAGTCTGCGAAGTTGCCGCCGTTCCAGCTGCATCTGGTTTTGAGCGCTGCACTTGCCATTGCTCCCACTGCGCGTAGTCGGCGAAGGTGTTTGCTCCGCCTTTGCCGTTCAGTCCGAGAACAATGCTGGACACGCGGTCAAGCATGTAACGGTCATGCGTCACCAGCACGAGCGAGCCGGGAAAGTCGATAAGACTCTCTTCCAGAATTTCGAGCGTGGGAATGTCGAGGTCGTTGGTGGGTTCGTCGAGCAGAAGAATGTCGGCGGGCTGGAGCATTAACTGCGCGATCAGGACGCGGGCGCGTTCTCCTCCCGAAAGGCGCCCGACAGGCTGGCTGAGTTGCTCTCCGGTGAAGAGGAATCTTGCGGCCCATCCGGCTACATGAATTACGCGATCGCGATAGACGACAGAATCGCCGTCCGGCGCGAGCGCGCAGCGCAGAGTTACGTCGGGATCCAGGGTGCGAGTCTGGTCGAAATAGACGATGCGCAGCCAATCGGCGCGGCGAATCTCGCCACCGGTCGGCGCCAGGTCTCCTTGCAACAAACGGAGCAGGGTCGTCTTGCCGCTGCCATTCGGGCCCACCAGGCCGACGCGCATTCCGGCGGTCAGGATAAAGTTGAGACCTTCGAATAACGCGCGGGTTCCCAGGGTGCAGGTGACGTCCTGCAGTTCGATCAATCTCTTAGTCTTGCGGTCAGTCGCGGAAAAATCGATTTGCGCTGTCGCGCTGCGCGTTCTCTGATTCAGGTCGGCTAGCTCTCCCATGAGTTCGCCGGCTTTGCTGATGCGGGCTTTGGACTTGCGGGTGCGGGCTTTCGCTCCGCGGCGGAGCCACTCGATTTCGCCGTGAACGAGATTTTCGAGCGCCTCTTGACGCTTGGACTGTGCGTGCAGGAACTCTTCTTTCTTTTCCAGAAAGGCGATGTAGCTGCCGCGGACACGGAGCGAACCATCGGGATAGATGCGATTAAGCTCGACCATGTCGGTAGTGACATTCTCAAGAAAGTAGCGGTCGTGGCTCACGATTACGCTGGCGAAGGCCGCTTGCTCAAGCAAATCTTCGAGCCACGTGATTCCGGGAAGATCGAGATGGTTGGTAGGTTCGTCGAGCAGAAGGATGTCGGGATGCTGCACCAGGGCTTCGACAATGGCGAGACGCTTCTGCCATCCGCCGGATAATTCGGTGGCGTGGGCATCGAGATCTTCAAACCCAGCACGACCAAGAGTTTCCGCGAAGCGCGCACCACGTTCGGATCCGGAGACGCCGCTACGATCGAGCGCGCCGTCGATTACCGACCGCACCGTAGCTCCGGGCTTGAATCGCGAGTCTTGCTCGACGCAGGCGAGACGGGTTCGCTTCCGGAACGACACTTCCCCGCTGTCGGGAGCAACGTCGCCCGCCAGAATTCGCAGAAGAGTGGATTTACCGGATCCATTCGGACCAATCAGGCCTATGCGATCTCCTTCAGAAATGGTGAAGGAAACATTCTGGAAAAGCGGGTTCGCCCCGAAGGCTTTTGTAATCTCTTGTGCGTTGACGATGGGCGGCAATGATTTGCGGCTCCTGAATGTGGGTATCTTGAGAATATCAGTTGATAGGGCACGGCTCGGCCGTCCCTCGTCGAAGCAGCTACCTCAGCGGCTAAAGCCGACTCCTAGGGGCCGGTTATCGCAGCGGTGAACCGCTGCGCCACCCAAAATCAAGTGCACCCCCTGGTGAACCGCTGCGCCACCTGAAATCAAGTGCAACCCCTCGACCTACTGCGTGATCAGGTTCTGTTTTAGATCCTCGGCGGCTTGCGCCACACTCTCCGGACTGCCGAGATCACGCCAATAATATTCATCGGCGCGGAAGGCTAGGATTTTTTCTCCCTGCGCGGCGAGACGCAAATAGGAGTTGATAATTGAGAACGCGCCATCTTCGCTCAGCATCGCGAGCAGACGCGGAGAAATAACGTGAATGCCGGAGAAGGCCAGCGTCTGTAGCTGCGGTGATGAGCGAACCGGCGACGATCGAAAAAGTTCAGGTTCTTGATCACTCCAGGATCGTCGACCGCGAAGCTGCAGTTGGTCGTCAAACAGCAGGTAGCGGGAGCTCTTGCGGTCCTGCACCGCCAAGGTGGCTAGAGCCTGTCTTGTCGCATGAAATTGCACCATGCGCCGAAGATCAATCGTGCTGAGGACATCGACATTGTGCAAAATAAAAGGTTCTTCAGCGCGGCCGGAATCTCCGGCAGAACTGGCGGCAAAGAAATAAGCAGCCTTTTTCAGGCCACCGCCGGTGTCGAGCAACACGTCCTCGCGCGAAACTTCGATGCGCATACCGAAGTTGTCGTTCGATTTCAGGTACTCCACAATCAAATCGGCGAAGTGATGCACGTTTATGATCACCTCGCGAACTCCAAGACCGCGCAAGCGAGAAAGCGTGATCTCAAGCAGCGTGCGGCCGTTAATTTCGACCAGGGCTTTGGGACGATCGTCGGTGAGCGGCCGCAAGCGCGTGCCCAGGCCGGCAGCCAGAATCATCGCTCTCATTGGTTACGCTTTCACCGATCTGGCGCTTTCACCGAGCTCGCTTCCACTGGGCCAACTCTCCTGCTCGCGATGACGCACTACCACGTGCACTCCGTTGGTGCCGCGTAAATGTTCCGCTAATTGCTCGGCCAGGTAGACCGAGCGATGCTGGCCGCCGGTGCATCCGAACGACACCATCAAGTGTTTGAAACCGCGACGCTGATAGGCGGTTACGCTGGCGTCCACCAGCGAGATTGCGCTGGCGAGAAATTGATGCACGCTCTCCTGCTCATTGAGATAGTCGATGACCGGCGCGTCTTTGCCGCTGAGGGTTTTGAAACGCTCTTCGCGCCCTGGATTGGGGAGGCTGCGGCCATCAAAAACGAAGCCACCGCCGTTGCCGGTATCGTCTTGCGGCAGGCCTCGATGAAATGAAAAACTGAAGACCCGCACGGTCAACTTTTCCGGCAGGGACGTCGACGTGAGGCCTTGCAGCTTATCGGAAGCCACCATGCTTTTGAAGGCTTCCATCAGCGTCGGCAAGGCGATGGGCAACTCCACGTTGTGAAGCAGCCAGCGCAGGTTTCTCAGCGCGTAGGGCACGCTTTGCAGGAAATGCGCTTTGCGTTCGTAAAAGCCGCGAAAGCCGTACGCGCCCAGCGCCTGCATGATGCGGACGTAAACGTAGGCGTAGTAAAACTGCATGAACACAGCGCGATCGAGATCGAGGAAGCCGGCCAGGCTGTCGAGATAATGATCGAGCAATTGCTGGCGCAGATCCGGGGGCAGGTCGGCCTTGGCATCGTATAAAAGAGAAGCGATATCGTATTGCAGCGCGCCCTTGCGGCCGCCTTGATAGTCGAGAAAGAATGGCTGGTCCTCGCTGAGACCTCCGTTCAGAATCTTGCGCAACATGACGTTGCGGGACTGGAAATCGCGATAGAGAAAATAATCGCGGCTGGCGCTCAACAGGAATTTCGTCAAGCGGCTGAAGTCGTGTTCCAGCGCCTGCTCGTTGAAGGGAATGCCAGCCAGGCGGAGAAAGTAATATTTGAAATAATTCAAATCCCACGCGATGGACTGGCGATCGAAGCTGGCACGCGGATAACACACCTTGTAGTTGAGGTCGCGGCCGGCTTCGACCTGAAAGCGCGGTAACAAGGCAACAACTTTTCGATAGGCCGCGACGGCCTCGGGAGCGATGGTCGCGCCGCTGCGATGCTCCGAGAGAAACTCATAAAGCGTGGTGCTGCCGAGATCTTCTTCCAGATAGGCGCCCTGGTTCAGATCTTCGCCATAAATTTCCGGCACCGGCAGACCGTGGCGGCGAAAGTGCCGGGAAAATTCGAGGAAAGCGACATTCTCCTCACGCACGTCATACAGAATTCCGATCGCGCTGATTTTGCCGCTGCCGCTATCCAGCCGTATGATCTTGCGCCCCGAGCCTCCGAGTTCGCCCTGCAGCGGCTTCACTCGCTCAACCGGTGAGTGGAAATGCTGCTCGAAGAGTCTTTTGAGGACTTCCATGAATTGCGCCGCTGTTCTTCTGTCGCTGCCTCCTAAAGATACCATCGGACACGCGGGCGAGTGGAGTGCAGCATATGACGCTCATCCCTATGGTAGTGGTAGTTTGCAAGATTGCCGTGCCTCAGCGGCTAAAGCCGTCGATGAAAATACGATGCTTACGACACGGCTGAACAGCTTGCGGAAAAAGTAGTTGAGGGTGCAAGAAGCACACCTCAGGCGCTAAAGCGCGGACACATTTTCAACGACTTAACGGCACGAGTAAACTCGTGCCCTTCCCGTTCGATGAGAAGTCAGAGTTTTTCCGCAAGCTCTGAGGCCGGGCCCTTTCAAAACCGATTCAAACTGCACCACTACCACCCCTTGAAACCGATTGACAGCCATATCTCCAGTGCCATAGCATTGAATTGATGATTACTCCGTTGACCCATCGCCATCACCATCATCACCATGCGATGAGCGTGTCGGCGGGGGAGCACGGATAACCAGAAGCACTTATAGGAAATCCAAGCCCGCTGGCGCAGAAATCGCCCAGCGGGTTTTTTGCTTTGGTGCGAGGGTTGAAAATTCGGACACTGATATTGAGAGGGTTCTATGGAGATCGACTTTGACAAGATGCAGGGACTGGCGCCGGCCGTCATTCAGGATGCAGGCACAGGAGAATTGCTGATGGTGGGCTTTATGAATCGGGAAGCGCTGGACGTGACCTTGCGGACTGGATTCGCCACGTTCTACAGCCGCACGCGGCAAAAACTGTGGACCAAGGGCGAAAGCTCCGGCAATCGTCTGCAGGTGGTTGCTGCCTTCACCGACTGCGACCGGGATACCGTTCTGCTACGCGTCCGCGTGCTGGGCGAAGGCAAGGTCTGCCACAACGGGACGCGCTCCTGCTTTACCGAGGTACTTCCGCTGGGAAGCGCGCTCGGGGATGCGCGGCCTCAACCAGGGAAGATTGGGCAAGAAAGGGTGGAGCAATGAAACTGCGACTCGGCATTCCCAAGGGAAGTTTGCAGGAAGCGACCTTGAGCCTGTTCACGCGCGCCGGGCTGCGCGTGTATACGAATGCTCGCTCTTATTTCGCGGCGACGGATGATCCGGAGATCGAATGCCTGCTTATTCGGGCCCAGGAAATGGCGCGGTATGTCGAACACGGGGCGCTGGACGCGGGCTTGACTGGCCTCGACTGGGTGCTCGAAAGCGGCCTCGATGTGGTCAAGGTCTGCGACCTGATCTATGCCAAACAGAGTATGGGGCGGGTCAAGTGGGTGCTGGCGGTGCCGGAGGATTCTGCCTTTCGGAAACTCGAAGACCTTAGCGGTCGAATTATTGCCACCGAGTTGGTGAGTTTTACTCGTAATTATTTCGCGAGCCGCGACGTTGACGTGCGGGTCGAATTTTCCTGGGGCGCAACTGAAGTGAAGCCACCGCTGCTGGCGGACGCCATTGTCGAGGTGACGGAAACGGGAAGTTCGCTGCGCGCCAATCATCTCAGAGTCCTCGAAACAGTTCTTGAGTCGAACACACAGCTCGTCGCGAACAAAGCGGCTTGGGCCGATTCCGCGCGACGGCAAAAGATCGAGAACCTGGCCGTCATGCTGAGTGGGGCTATCGCTGCGCTGGGGCGGGTGGGTCTGATGCTCAACGTCCGTAAACCGGACTTGCCCGCGGTTCTTGGACTTCTGCCGGCGCTGAAGAATCCGACCGTCGCGCCATTGGCCGATGGCGAGTGGGTCGCGGTGAACACGGTCATCGAGGAGAGCACCGCCTGGTCGCTGATTCCGAAGTTGAAGCAAGCCAATGCTCAGGGCATCGTCGAATATCCGCTGAACAAGGTGGTCATGTGACGGGCGATAGGGTGAGGAGTAAAGCGGTAACGCGTAATAAGAATGACGAGATGCGCATTGTTGAAGGCGATGAGCAGGTTCGACTGGTGAGTGCGCTGGAGCGGCGCGGTGCGACCGATCTGGCGGAGGTTGAACCGGCAGTCCGGCGCATTGTGAATGACGTCCGGCGTAACGGCGATCGCGCCGTCCGCCGCTACGCCACACGTTGGGACGGGTTGGGTAAGGACGAGTCACTGCGTATTCCCGAGGCCGAACTGCACGAGGCTTGGGAGAAAACCGATCCTGCGCTGAAGGAAGCGATCGAGCAGGCGGCGGGCAATATCGCGCGGTATGCGGAGTGGCAAGCACCCGAGGAATGGCGGCGCGAAATTCAGCCTGGCGTGGTCGTGGGCCAGTTGGTGCGGCCTCTGGAATCGGTTGGATGCTATGTGCCGGGCGGGCGATATCCCTTGCCCTCCACGCTGCTTATGACGGTGATTCCGGCGCAGGTCGCAGGCGTCAGCAAGATTCGCGTTGCGTCTCCGCGCCCGGCGCAGGCAACCTTGGCGGCGGCTGCATTCCTCGGCGTGCAAGAGTTCTACCGCGTCGGTGGGGCACAGGCCATCGCTGCCTTGGCTTATGGAACGGAGGAAATTCCGCGCGTGGATAAGATCGTCGGTCCGGGCAACCGCTACGTGACCGCGGCCAAGAAAATGGTGGCTTTCGATTGCGACATTGAATTTCTGGCTGGTCCTACTGAAGCTGTCATCATCAGCGAAGACGGCGATCCGGCTTGCATCGCTTCCGACCTGGTAGCGCAGGCGGAACATGATCCCGACGCGTTGTGCATATTCATAACAACTTCACGTGCGCTAGAGAGCAAAGTCCAGAAGGAGGTGCGGAAGCGCGCGCGCACCAACCCGATCGCCGCGCAATCGCTCTCCCGGCGCGGCGCCATTCTTCTGGTCACTTCTCTTGAACAGGCGATCGAGCTAGCGAATCGCATCGCGCCCGAGCATCTCACGCTTCCAGCGGCGCTGGCACCTGCAGTACAGCACGCGGGCTCGGTCTTCCTGGACGAGTTCACACCGCAGGCCGCAGGGGACTACGTCTCCGGACCGAACCATGTGTTGCCCACGGGCGGAATGGCCCGAGTGCGGGGCGGTCTCAGCGTGCTCGATTTCGTCCGCGTCATTGCTTGCCAGCAAGTGTCCCGCGAGGGAATCGCCGGCATCGCGCCGCCGGGCATTGCGCTGGCGACTGCCGAGGGCTTGAAGGGACACGCGGAGGCATTCAGCGTGAGGTACTCGGTGAGGTGCTCGCATGCTTGAAGCTCGCGCGGCGGTAAAGAACCTACACGCTTATCGGCCTCCGCTGGCGGGACGAACGGGACTGCGTCTCGATTTCAACGAGAGCACGGTGGGGTGTTCGCCGCGCGTGCTGGCCCGGTTGCGCTCGCTCGATGCCGAGCTACTGGCGCGCTATCCCGAGCGCGAGCCATTGGAAAAAGAGGTCGCGAGTTTTCTTGGGCTCGATCCGGCACAGGTTCTGCTCACGAACGGTGTCGACGAAGCGATTCATCTGCTGTGTTCCACGTATCTCGATCCGGGGGACGAGGCGCTCATCGTCGTGCCCACCTTCGCCATGTACGCGATCTTCGCGCAGGCGGAGGGCGCTCGCGTTGTCGAAGTGCATGCTGGCGACAACTTCACATTTCCCGCGCAAGACCTGCTCGCGCAACTCAGCGGACGGACGCGACTCATCGCGGTGGCGAATCCTAACAATCCGACTGGAGCAGCGGTTGCTGGCGAGGTGCTGGTTCAGATTGCGCAAGCAGCGCCGCAGGCTGCCGTGCTGGTCGATGAAGCGTATTTCGAATTTCATGGAGAGACGCTTATCGATCGAGCGTTTGCCCACCCCACCGGGCAGATCGAGAATCTTTTCGTGGCGCGAACTTTTTCCAAAGCTTACGGCCTCGCCGGTTTGCGCATTGGGATTCTTGCAGGAGAAACCGAGCAGATGGCGATGGTCCGTCGCGTGGCCTCACCTTACAGCGTCAATGCGGCCGCCCTCGCAGTTCTGCCCGAGGCTCTGCGAGATCAGGAGTATGTCGGCCGCTATGTGGCGCAAGTACTGAGCAACCGCGAGAGATTGCAACAGGAACTTGCCCATCTCGGGCTGCATTACTGGCCTAGCCACGCCAATTTTGTGCTGGTAGGCATTGGCTCGGCTCACACGGAGTTCGTTCAAGCCCTGCGCCAGCGCGGAATTCTGGTGCGTGACCGGCACTTAGATCCCGGCTGCGAAGGCTGTGTCCGAATAACCGTTGGATCGAACGAACACACGGAGACTCTCATCCGCGCGCTGCGCGAAGTGGTTGAGCAGCTTGGATTGCGAAAAGAACTGCCAACCGGGCTACCAACTGAGGTGCGGGCATGAGGAAAGCCAAGCTGCATCGCAAAACTGGCGAAACGGAAATTCGAATTGCGCTTACCATCGAGGGCCGGGGAAAGTACGAAGTCTCCACCGGAGTCCGTTTTCTTGACCACATGCTGGAGTTGTTCGCGCGTCACGGCGGCTTCGACTTGAAACTCGCCGCTCTGGGCGATTTGGATGTGGATCAACACCACACCGTGGAGGATGTCGGGATTGCCCTGGGCGAGGCGTTCGACCGCGCTCTGGGCGACCGGCGCGGCATCCTGCGAGCCGGCTATTTTCTGATGACTATGGATGAAACTCTCGGATTGGCGGCGGTGGACTTCGGCGGCCGCGCGGTGGCCGTGGTTCAGACTAAGGTTCGCGCGACGCGGGTCGGCGATCTGCAGACGGAACTGGTGTGCGACTTCTTCGAGGGTTTCGCGCGCGGCGCACGCGCGAATGTGCATGCGCGTGTGCTATACGGGCGCTCCAGCCATCACAAGATCGAAGCGCTGTTTAAAGCTTTCGCACGCGCTCTTCGTGTCGCTTGCTCCCGCGACCGGCGCCTCGGGCGCATGCTGCCGAGCACCAAAGGGCTTCTATGATCGCCATCGTCGACTATGGCGCCGGCAACCTGAATTCGGTGAGAAAGGCGTTTGACCACCTCGGCGCTGACGTTGTCGTAACCGCACGGCCTGAAATCGTCGCGGCGGCGGACAGGATCGTTGTCCCTGGCGTCGGCCATTTCTCCGCATTGAGCGCGCTCGACAATACGGGCTTGCGGGACGCTGTGCTGCAAGGCGCGAGCGCGGGCAAGCCGCTCCTTGGGATCTGCCTGGGAATGCAATGGCTGTTCGAGGGCAGCGACGAAGCTCCCGAATTGGCGGGAGCGGGAATTTTTGCTGGAAGATGCCGGCCCTTTCCGTCCTCGGTGAAATCGCCGCACGTGGGATGGAACTCGCTGGCGGTGCGCCAGGGCTCGCGGTTGCTGCGTAACGTCGCACCCGAATCCTTTGTCTATTACACCCATTCCTTTCAAGCGCCCGTGGTTGCCGCGACCACGGCAGCGACCAAATATGGAACGCCGTTTTCCGCCGTCGTCGAGCAAGGAAACATTTTCGGCGTGCAGTTCCATCCGGAAAAATCGTGGAACGTAGGGCTGCTCATGATCAAGAATTTCTGTGAGGCCGAGTTTTGAAGCTGATTTGTGAGGCCGATCTGCTGAGGTTCGATAAGTGCTGACCAAGCGCATCATCGCCTGTCTTGATATGGACGGCGGCCGGGTTGTGAAAGGCGTACAGTTCGTGAATCTGCGCGACGCCGGCGACCCGGTGGAATGTGCGGCTGCACACGCCCGCGATGGCGCCGACGAGATCGTTCTGCTCGATATCACCGCCACCAGCGGCAAACGCCAGACGATGCTTGACGTCGTCCGCCGCACGGCTCGCTGTTTGTTTATTCCGTTCACCGTTGGAGGAGGAATCCGTGAACTCGCCGACGCCGCTGCTGTGTTCGAGGCTGGTGCGGACAAGATCGCGATCAACTCGGCCGCGGTGAGGGACCCGACGCTGATTGGAAAAATCGCCGCGCGTTTTGGCTCGCAGGCGGTCGTGGTGGCCATCGATGCCCGGCGCGTAACCGGAAGTTCCAGTAGATTCGAGGTCTTCGTCGCCGGAGGTCGCACGCCTACAGGCCGGGACACGATTCAGTGGGCGCGCGAGGCAGCGGCTTGTGGCGCGGGAGAGATCATGCTCACTTCGATGGACCGGGATGGGACCAAAGCTGGTTTCGATTGTGAGTTGACGCAGCTTGTGGCCGACGCGGTTTCCATTCCTGTGATCGCCTCAGGCGGCGCCGGTTCGGCGCAACACTTCATTGACGTCTTCCGCGATGGGCGCGCCGACGCGGCTCTGGCCGCTTCCATCTTCCATTTCGGTCTCGAGAACATTGGACAATTGAAACGCGAACTGCAAGCTGCCAACCTGCCGGTGAGGTGGCCATGCTGATTCCGTCGATCGATCTTATGGGTGGCAAGATCGTGCAGTTGGTCCAGGGGGAAAAGAAGAAACTAGAGTTCGATAACTTTGATTACTGGATTGAGCGCTTTTCGAAATATCCCATCGTCCAACTCATCGACCTCGACGCGGCGCGCGGCACCGGTGACAACCGGCCACTGGTGAAGCTGATCGTCAGCCGACTGAACTGCCAGGTCGGCGGCGGCATTCGCGATCTCAAAACTGCGCAGGAACTTCTGAACCTGGGTGCGCGCAAAGTCATCATCGGGTCCGCGTTGCTAACCGAAGGCCGGATCGATCAGGAGAACGCTCGCGCGCTGGCGGACAAGCTTCCGAGGGCGGCGCTGATGTTTGCGCTCGACTCGCGCGGAGGCCACGTGGCGATTGACGGCTGGCGCACCCAGACTGCGGTTACTGCCTTCGACATGATTCGCGAGCTGGAGCCGTTCTGCGAAACCTTCCTCTATACGCACATCGACACCGAGGGCCTGATGGGCGGAATTCCGATGGAGACAGTTCACGCCATCCGACGCGCCACGCAACGACACTTGGTGGTCGCCGGCGGTATCACCGAACAACAGGAGATCGACAGTCTGGACGCGCTGGGAATTGATGCCGTGGTGGGAATGGCGCTGTATGCGGGAAAAATTCGCGGTTGATTAACCAGCGCGAAATTTCTGGATACCACCTTCGAGCCGGGCCCGGCGCCGCTCACTAGCAACTTTGCGGGGCGCTCCCGGCGATCGGGGTGCCGCGGCCAACACCTTTTTGATTTCTTCGCGCAGCCAGCGGTTTGCCGGATCATTCTCCACACTCTCGTGCCAGTACAGGTGGGCTTCGAGACGGGGCGCTGGGAGCGGGAAGGGATACGCCCGATTCAGACCTGTGTTCACCATGCCTGGGTTCAGGAGTTGCGCGTGACGCTCCGGCAAGGTGAGCAGCATGTCCGTTTCACTCACCACCATGCAGGCCGTGTGGTTGTGCTGGCTGCGGAGAAACACCTGGCGGCGAAGCCCGCGCCGACTAAGCTCGATATCAATCAGGCTGGGACCCTGGCGCCGGGAAGAAACCTGCACATGGCGCTGCGCCAGATAAGTATCCAGGTCGAGTTTGTCCGTGATCGCCGGGTGACCGCGACGGGCGATGACCACGAATGGTTCATTCAGGAGCCACTTATGCCGAATGCGATCGCTCATCGTCATGGGGATGTCGATGGCCAGATCGACCGAACCACTTGCCAGTTCGGTCTCCAGGTCGCGGCGCTTGACCCGCGACGTGGTGATCGACATTCCCGGGGCGGCAACGGTCAGGCGTCGCAGCAGGGATGGAAGAATAAGAGCCTCGGCGTATTCCCATAGCGAAATATGAAAGTTCCGGCGCGTGTGTTCAGGAACGAAATTGCGACTCTGACTGAGGTTGACTTCCAGAATTTGCAGCGCCTGCCGCACCTGCTCAATCATGTTGCGCGTGAACGGCGTCGGTACCATGTGCGGTCCCTGGCGGACGAACAGAGGGTCCTGCAGAAGATCGCGCAGTCTCTTCAGCGCATGGCTGATCGCGGGCTGGGTGAGGTTCAGTTGCTGGCCTGCGCGAGTGAGGTTGCCCTCGCGATAGATGGCTTCGAGCACCACGAACAGGTTGAGGTCGACCTGACTTAAATGCACGCCGCATATATTACAGGATTCACAGGATTCATTAGGAGAATTCTGCCGAAATCGCTAGGCTAAAAGGCCTGCGGGGTCGGCGCTTAGCGCTCACTAGTTATCCATGGAATTTTCCCTGTCACCGAGAGCCCAGGGCTACGTCCAGCGCCTATTGGCGTTCATGCAAGAGCACGTCTTGCCGGCGGAGCCTGAGTATTTCGCGCAAGTGCAGAACCTTGCCGACTGGCGCGGCTGGAAGCAGCCTCCGGTTATGGAAACTTTGAAGGCCAAGGCGCGCGCGGCCGGGCTGTGGAACCTGTTCCTCCCCGACGGCGAGTATGGCGCCGGCCTCTCCAACGTGGAATACGCGCCTCTGGCGGAAATCACCGGACGCTCGTCGATTGCTCCCGAGGTTTTCAATTGCAATGCGCCCGACACCGGCAACATGGAAGTGTTGGTGAAGTATGGTTCGGCGGCACAGAAGCTGCACTGGCTCACGCCGCTGCTGGCGGGCGAGATTCGTTCCGCGTTCTGCATGACGGAGCCTGACGTGGCTTCTTCGGATGCCACGAACATGCAAGCGACGGCGCTCATCGAGGGGGATCACGTCGTCCTCAACGGCTTGAAATGGTGGAGTTCCGGAGTCGGACATCCAAATTGCCGGCTGCTCATCTTCATGGGGATCACCGATCGGGCTGCCGCCAAGTATCAGCGTCATTCCATGGTTCTGGTGCCGCTCGACACTCCCGGCGTCAAGATCGAGCGCATGTTGTCCGTGTTTGGATCCTATGACGCGCCCTTCGGTCACGGCGAGGTTAGCTTCACCAATGTTCGTGTGCCGCTCGACCAGATCATTGCCGGACCGGGCCGCGGCTTCGAAATCGCACAAGGACGGCTGGGGCCCGGTCGCATTCATCACTGCATGCGCACGCTGGGAGCGGCCGAACGTGCACTTGAACTTTTGTGCCGCCGCTCGCTTCATCGCGTGGCCTTCGGCAAACCTCTGGCCGAACTGGGCGCCAATGCCGACGTCATTGCCAATGCCCGCATCATGCTGGAGCAGGCGCGGCTGCTTACCTTGAAGGCCGCCTGGATGCTCGATGAAGTCGGCACCAAGGGCGCGCGCAGCGAGATCTCCCAGATCAAAGTCGCGGTGCCCAACATCGCCCTGAAGATTATCGACCAGGCGATTCAAATGCACGGAGGCGCCGGCGTTTCCGGCGATTTTCCTCTGGCCGATCTGTTTGCCACGATCCGCACGCTGCGCATCGCGGACGGGCCCGACGAAGTGCATCGCGCCTTGATCGCCAAGCTGGAACTGCAAAAATATAAACCCCGGGGCGCGGCGTCGGTCTGAGTGAAGGCAGCTCTCAGCTTTCAGCTCTCAGTTGAAGCGGGGTACCCCTTAGAATTGGCAAGGATTCCCTTGCGATACGGCTGCAAGGAGTGGGCTACCCCATCGATTTTTTCAACCTCGATGTTCATGCTTGGGAAAGGATTTAAAGTATGACTTCACCATTGCTGGGCGAGTTCATGGGAACACTGGTCTTGATTCTGTTGGGGAATGGTTGCGTCGCCAACGTCCTGCTCAAACACTCCAAGGCACAGGGCTCGGGGTGGATGGTCATCACCACCGGCTGGGGATTTGCGGTAATGTCGGCCCTCTTTGTCGCCATCGCATGCGGAAGCAAAGAGGCTAACATCAACCCGGCGGTCACGCTTGGACTCGCCATCGCCACCGGCAGCTATTCCAAAGTTGTGTCCTATTCGCTGGCGCAGATGTCGGGAGCGTTTGTGGGGTCGATACTGGTCTGGGCCCACTTCGGACCGCACTGGAAGGAAACCGAAGATCCCCTGCTGAAACGCATGTGCTTTTGCGGCGTGCCCGCGATTCGCAACCTGTTTGCCAACTTGCTCAGCGAAATCATCTGCACTTTTGTGCTTGTCTTTGTCGCCGGAGCGATTTTTTCGCGAGCGCTGGTGTCTTCCGGCTTCGTGGGAATTGCCGGTCCCTACCTGGTCGGGTGCCTGGTCTGGGGCATCGGACTTTCTCTGGGAGGAACTACCGGATATGGGATGAATCCCGCCCGTGACTTTCCCACGCGCCTTGCCCACGCCGTGCTTCCAATTGCCGGAAAGGGGAGCTCGGACTGGAGCTATGCTCCCGTGCCCTTTTTTGGGCCGTTCATCGGCGGCTCACTGGCCGGCTTGTTGGTACGATTTCTGCACTGGTGAGCGTGAACAGCTTGCTGTCCCGCTGGTTCGCGACCTGGCTGCTGGGATAAGCACGGCAGGCGAGATTTGTGGCAAGAATTCCCTGACGCGGTCAGATGGCGTCGAGGGTGTAGGGGTCCTTCGACTCCGCAGAACGATCCGCTTCGCGAATCGTTCTATTCCGCTCAGGATGACAGCGTAGTCATTCTGCAAACGTATGGGACGTTGCGCTAGCGGCCGCTGAACTTTGGGGGGCGTTTCTCCAGAAAGTGTGCTACGCCTTCTTTGAAGTCCTCGCTCTGGAGGCTTGCCACCAACTCCGAAACCGAAAGATCGAAGGACTCGGCCAGAGTCTGGAACATCCCCGTGTACACTTGCCGCTTGATTACGCCCATGGAACGGGGGCTGACGCTGGCGGCCAACTGGGCGGCCTGTTGGTGAATGGTTGATGCGAAGGCTTCCTGTGGAAAGACCCGGTTGACCAGCCGCAGATCCAGCGCCTCGGATGCGGTGATCGTACGAGCGGAGAACAACAAGTCGATGGCATCGGACAGACCAACGATGCGAGGCAACATCCACGCGATGCCGTATTCCGCGATGAGTCCGCGTTGCGAAAAGATGGTGCTGAAGCGCGCATTCTCCGCCGCCCAGCGCAGATCGCAGTAGAGCGGAATCACGAAGCCGAGGCCCACCGCCGGCCCGTTGATGGCGGCGATCACAGGTTTCGCTACCCCGAGAAAATACGAGTACTTCCGCTGAAAGTCCGGCCGTAGTCCTTCCTGCGCGGCGTCCCCGGACTGAATTCTCTGGGCCACGTCTTTGGGCAGGCCCTGGGTAGCGACGGCGTTGAGCAGCGACATGTCCGCGCCGGCGCAAAACCCGCGGCCCGCCCCGGTTAGCACGATCACCCGCGCGTTCTCATCCCGCTCCGCTTCCTCCACTGCGGAACGTACTTCCTGTTCCATGGTGGCAGTCCAGGCATTCAGTTTGTCCGGACGATTCAGCGTGATGGTTGCAACTCCATCCGCGACTGCGTAGATCGTTTCCTGGGTTGGCATCCTTATTTACCTGAAGCGCACACACGGTATCATGCCTGACGTTCGCCGTTCCTAGCGTCCGCGGCCATCCGGATGTGAACCCGAAAATGGCCGCGGTTTCGACGCGGGGAAGGACCTGCCTTAGAAGGTGAAGCGCAAGCCGAGTTGGATCTCCCGCATGGGGAAGGCGGAGGTAAAGGCCAGCGGCGTACTGGATGTCGCCGTCCCGCCACCAACGAGGGCTGTGCCCGGTCGAATCCCATGTACGTTGAACGTGGTCTCACCCAACCCACCCGAGGACAAGGGAAGAGCAAAAAGCGGGCTCACCTCGTTATTTACACTGGCATAGTTTATCCGGTTCGCGAGGTTGAATCCTTCCGCAGTGAATTGGATGTTCGACTTCTCGCCCAGTTTGTGCTGCCAGCTCAGGCGCGCGTCGAAGTTGATATAGTCGGGGCCTAGACCGGTGTCGCGCGAGGCTCCTATGGGGCGTTCGTTGGTGGTGTGGTTGTCGCCGTTCACTTCTCCTCCGGCGAGCAGGTTGAAAGGATGTCCGCTGTGGGCCTCGAAAATCGGGGCTAGCTGGAAACCCGACAAGATGCTCTGTTTCCACGGGCTGTCGAGCACTCCGGCGACCACCAGTTTATGGCGCTGATCAAACTCGGAAAGACCACGATCCAGGCCGAGGTTGGTGGGATCCTGTGGACCGTAGTCGGAGTTGAAATCGGTGGAGGTGTCAAAGCCTTTGCTAAAGGTGTAATTCCCGAACAAGGTGAAGTGCTCACGGAAGCGTTTCTTGACTTCGACGATGCCGCCCTCGTAAAGAGCATGGGCCTCAGAACTATATTGGTTGTTCTGTACAACCAGCGGATTTACAAAGCAGGCAAAGGGATTCGCGCATGGGGAGAGGCCTCCCGGGAACTCCGTGCCGCCGAGCGGATCGGCGGGGGCCGGGTTACCCGGCGTACCGCCGTTCCAGTTGCGATAGGAAACCGTCGAGCCATTGGCCAGAGTTACCGTGCTGAGCGGCGCCGGCAGCAGATTGGTATCGATTGCGACCGGGATTCTCTGCGTATGAGAATAGATGCCGCTCAGAGAAATTGAGAACCCAGGTCCGATCTCACGTTCAATTCCAAAGGACGCCTGCTGCGCGATCGGGGGGCGATAGCCCGGCTGGTTCACGAAAACCACCTGTAGCGGGCCGATAGGACCGCTATTCGTAACATTGATGCCCAACGGGGCCACCGCAGCCGGCGTGATGCAGGCATTATTTCCCGGAGCCGGGGTGGTGCACGCGATCAAGTTGCCCGGCGCTCCGCCCGCAAAGAGTGTCTGGAAAACGGCTGGCGCGGTTTGTAAACCCGGGATGCCGCTCGGAGTAATCGGATCTACATAAATAGAAATTTCGCGGTTGCAAGGACTGGCGCCGGTACCGGGGAATATCACTCCCCCAAACTGGGAGACGCCGCAGATCGAGGAGAGGTTTGCGACCTGCGCGGGTCCGGAGCCGCTCTCTACCGTGGTCTTATTGGCGTTGAGAACACCCAGACTTAAGTCAACGTCGGGGATCTGGGCGTCGACCGGTCCGTAGAAGATTCCGTATCCACCCCGGATCACGGTCTTGTGATCCTTGGCGGGATCCCAGGCGAAGGAAACTCGGGGGGCAAAATCCTTCTTATAGGTGGTCAGAGGGGCGAATTGCGTGTCCAGTTCGTAGCGGAGGCCGTAGTTCAGAGTGAAGTTTGACGTTATCTTCCAGGAATCCTGGGCGAAGATCCCGGTCAGCGGCCGGGTGTAATCGCCGTAGTCCGGATTTCCGAAACCCTGCTGGTAAACCTGAGGCAGCCCCAACGACGCCGATTGCAACGAGTTGACGGTGGCGCCTGCTTGAGTGGTTCCTCCGGGGCAGAGACTCGCGGCTGGGGTCCCGGTGGGCGATAAACATGGGCTGAGCGCAACTCCGGGGAGCGACCCGAACACAAAGCGGCCCGGGAAAAAAGTGTGCGATTCGGTGTGATTGCCGCGGAGAATTTCGTCGGCGCCGAACTTAAAGGTGTGGTGGCCGCGGACAAGGGTGAAATTGTCCGCAAATTCGTAGCGGCGCAGGATGCTGATGTTGGGGATGAAAATGTTCGTTCCCAGGTTATTGATGAAACTAGGAATCTGAAGCCCCACCTCTCCCGGTTCGTTAGGAATCACGTTAAAGCTTTCGTAATCCCACTGCACCCGGGCCTCGTTCTGGGCGGTCGCACTGAACTGGTGATACCAAGCGGCCTGCAGATTATTATCGTAGGTGTGGGTCGAGCTTCCCGCCGAATATGCGGTCAAAGACTGCACGTCCGGCGACTCCTCCAAATCGTGTCCATACCTGTAGGTCACGGAAATGTTATTGTTCACATTGAAGCGGTGATCTAAGCGGCCCGACGCCAGGTATTCCCGCGAGTTGTAAGGAAAGAGTCCACCCTCGTTTTCAAACTGGTTTATCAGGAAGGCATTCAGCGCTGGATCCACGAGCCCCGGGATGGGAGTAGCATTCGGGTTCACGGTCAAGGCGTCCTGGAGGATACCGGCGCATTCTATCGCCGGAAAACTAATGAATGTTCCCGGTACCGCGGGATTCGGCAAGCAAGCCACCGACGCCAACCCCTGCTGCGCCAGATTGGCAAAGACGGCATTCTCCGCTCCTGTCGGACGAAAAATATCGGTGTCTGTCAATAGCGGAACAGCGTTCTGCGCATCCTGCCGCAAGCCTTCAAAGCTAACAAACAGAAACGTCTTATCTTTCTGAATCGGGAAGCCCAGGTTTCCGCCGAATTGCTGGCGAGTCAAAGTGTCCTTAATCGGTGAACCGAAAGTGTCAGGATTGGCGGGATTGAAGATCTCGCCGGGTGCCAATGCCTGGCTGAACGAAAACGGATTCTTGGCGTCCATGGCATCGTTGCGGAAAAAGCCATAGAGGCTGCCATGTACGTTATTGCTGCCGGACTTGGTCACGATGTTGATGGAAGCACCGGTGGCTGCTCCCAGTTCCGCGGCGTAGTTGCTGCGATTGATTTGGAATTCCTGCACGTCGTCCTGGTTTACGGTCAGACGCACACCACCACTATCGCCTGAGGTCTCACCACCGTCGACCGTGATGCTGTTTCCCCTGCCATTGCTGCCATAGAACGACAACCCGCTTTGCGGTGTTTGCTTGACTCTGAAATCCTGGTCGCCCGCCAGCCGCGTTGAATCGGAGACCCCGGGCGCGAGCAAGGTGAAGGTCAAGTAATCACGGCGGTCAATCGGGAGATCTACGATATAGGTTTGGGTGAGGGTGTCCGCTTGGCTTGATCTCTCCGTATCTACCACGGGCGGCTCGGCCGACACTTCGACGATCTCTTTTCTCGACGCCAGTTTCAGGTGGAAATCGAGAATCGCGGTCTGTCCCACGGTGACCGCCATGCCTTTCTGGATCTCGCTTTGAAAACCGGAGAGCTCTACCGTCACGTTGTAGGTCGCTGGCGGCAGTCCCACGAAGCGATACTCGCCACCGCTGTCGGTAACGGTGCTGCGCCGGATCCCCTTTTCGGCATCTTCGGCGACCACGGTTGCCTTTGGCATAGCAGCGCCGGAGGCATCGGTCACAGTCCCTTTTATGCTGGCGGCTGCGCCTACGCCTTGAGCGTGCGCGGCACTCAGCATTCCGAACAGCGCCAGCAGGCATGCAAAACCGAATCCGCATGAGCGTATCCGCCCCTTTGTGCTTCTCATAAAGTCCCCCATTTGACCGGAAGATGATACTTCGTCTCGACTCTGGCTGGCTTGCGCATCAGCGGTAGATAGCCTGCGTGAATTTCAAATTGAGATTCGGCAGATTGCCGACCTGCGGCGTATTCACAGTTTTGGGCCGCTGTGTCTGCTGAATGAAAACGAACAACTCCCCACGCTCGTGCGTTTTCAGAGCGCCGCATCTTCACGATGCGCGCGAGCGTATCCGCGTTCGCGAAATTCATCAAATGAATTGTTTTGATGATGATGTATGCCTGTCGAGAATGTGAGTTCGGGTCGCCCGGGCCCGAAATCGCTCACGACCTTCGTGTTGTCGCACCCGCCTCTTCGGCAGGAAGCGACAAAAGAAATTCGAGTATTTGCCTGTTTGCTTCTTCGGGCTGGTCGGTGGAAAACAAGTGGCTCGCGTGCTCGAGCAAGACGAGTCTTGCGCCTGGAATCCGCTTCGCGATCAACTCGCCGTTGCCGGGAGGCACAAGCGCATCCGATTTTCCGTGGATGACCAGCGTCGGCGCCGTGATCTGGGCGATCCGGCTGTAGCTCTCCCATGCCAGGATCGCCTGTAGTTGTGCGATGTAGCCTGCCGGAGTGGGAAGCCAGGGCTGGCGCACCCTGATATCTTCGTCGATCTTCTCGCGCGGAGTGGCCGCATCGTAAATGTAGGGAAGGATGGCGTCGCGCGCTTGCTCGGGCGTCATGCCGCGGGCCATCAGCACGTCGGCCACCTTGCTCTCCGCTCGCACCGCCGAAGGCCCGCCGGCCGCGGTGCATCCCAGAATCAACGAACGCGTCTTCGCCGGATATTGCAAAGCGAATTCTTGCGCGATCATTCCGCCCATCGAAACCCCGAACACGTGGGCGCGGGCAATGGCGGCCGCATTCAGAACCGCAGCCGCGTCCGATGCCATGGAGGCAATCGAATAGGGGCCAGGGGGAACGTCGCTCAGCCCGACGCCGCGATTGTCGAACGCCACCGTGCGATACCGCTGCGCCAGCGCCGGGCGTGTGCGATGCCACATGACCGACGAGTAGCCGAGGCCCATGATCAGCAGAACGGGCGATCCCTGCCCCAGTTCGTCCCAATAAATCTTTGCCCGTTGATTCTCAACGAATGCCATTAATAATCCATCCTCGACTTAGGCACGGATGTGTGGAGGTCCAACGTTGTGGCTGCCGCCAGCCTTCCGCATGTGACAACCTTCAGCAGTTCCGTCAACGCGCCCAGGCGCTTCCGCCCGAGGTGGCCTAGTTGTTGGCGATGGACAGCCTGCACCGGTTCATCAAGGTGGGCCAGGAGTCTGAGCCCCATCGGCGTGATCCGGACCATCACCATTCGCCGATCCCTGTTTTCCCTGCAACGTGAGATCAGTCCGCGCTTTTCGAGGCGGTCAAGCAGCCGCGTAATGTCGGGATCCTTCGTAATCATGCGGCTCGCGATCTCATTACAGGGGAGCCCTTCGGGCGACCCGCGCAGGATGCGGAGCACATTGTATGGGTTCGCCGAGAGATCCTCGGTCTTGAGAACCGCGATCAGACCGCGGGAGAGCATGTCGGTCGTGCGCAGCAGTTCCAGGAACGCAGACTCCTCGGGACAGACGGCGCGCCGTCGCTGACTGCCCACCAGAATCGCTTTCTTCATGTAAAACAAATAACCTGTTACAACGACTATTGTCAATACGGGGTTCGACCTGTGCGCGTCCATACTCGGTGGCGAGGGTCTTTGATCTTTGGAATTGAGGGCGCAGATCGAGCAGAAGTGCCTGGCGGGCCTGCTGTGTCGGGTAGAAGAAAACCGAGTCCAAGATTCAGATTGTCGTGTGCAACCGGGTCAACTGCGGGGGAGACGCCGGTTGGCGTCGTCGGCTAATATAATTCCATTATTGACCGACAATGGCCAAGGTGTGATCGTGGTCACACTTTGAAGTCAGCCTGGGGTTTGGGGGAAGATGGCTATGGCAGTTTCGAATCCTGCGGTTCCCAACATTCATACTGCCTCAGGGTCAAACTCCGGCTTTTACGAGAAGCTCAATACGCGATGGCATGAACGTGGGCTGCAGATTTTCATGTTGATCGTGCTCGCGCATTGGGGAGAGCATCTATTCCAGGCCTACCAAATCTACGTCATGGGATGGCCTCGCCCGAAAGCCAACGGCCTGCTGGGCTTGTGGTATCCCTGGTTGATCAAGTCCGAAACCCTGCACTACGGCTACGCACTGGTAATGCTGATAGGCATTTGGATATTCCGGAGAGGATTCACCGGCGTTTCCCACACTTGGTGGATGGTGGCGTTCTGGATCCAGTTTTGGCACCACATTGAACATTTTCTGCTGATCTGGCAGGCTACGTTTCATCACAATTTCTGGGGTAAGCCGGTGCCCTGCAGCGTCCTGCAGCTGGTCTTCCCTCGGGTTGAGCTACACCTCTTCTACAACTCGATCGTGTTCATCCCCATGGTCGTCGGAATGTATTACCACATGTTCCCGCCCGAGGGTGAGCAAGGGAACATGGCTTGCACGTGCGAATGGGGCCGCCACGATTCAGCAAAAGCTGGCTGCTCAAAGAGTGCCTGACCGCTTGGGGAAACAGGAACTGGCTCGATGGCTCGCAGGGTTGGTCTGCGCGGGAACCTTATTTATAGCGAGCTGTTTCAAACCGGTGGAGGCCCCACCTGTTGTCGCGATTGAGCACGAAATCTCACCTCAACCAGCGCGGGTCGGCCCCGCTACGGTCACTCTTAAGTTGGCCGATGCCGCCGGCAAATTTCTCACGGGAGCACACATAGCGATTGAGGCTGACATGTCGCACGCGGGCATGAGTCCCCTATTCGCAGAGGCGAAAGAAACAGAGCCGGGCCGCTACCAGGCTAGCGTGCAGTTTCAGATGGCGGGTGATTGGGTTCTCCTTCTCCATGTGACACTGCCCGGTGGGAAGAAACTAGAACGACAGATCGACGTGAGAGGCGTTCGACCCAACTAGGCAAGCTGTTGAATCCATCGTCCATCCCGGTCCTGGAAGCTAGTGATTCGCTTCCGTTTGATTTGATGCGAGTGCCGGGCCTGGGCCATTTTTTCCGCTGGCGCTATGCCCGCCCGGTGCTCCAGGCCCCGCTGCTCGTGCTCAGCCTGGTAATGATCCTGCACGGATTGTTCGGGCCCACCCTGGCGCCTAAGAATCTGGCGACAACACTAACCTGGCTTCACTTCCGCGGCGTGCTGGTGCTGGTCCTATTGTGCGCGGGAAATTTTTTTTGTCTGGCCTGCCCTTTCATGCTGGTGCGTCAACTGGCGCGACGTTTCCGTCGGCCCCGGTTCACATGGCCTCGGCCGTTGCGCAATAAGTGGCTTTCAGTTGGTCTTTTCGTCCTGATCCTCTTCACTTACGAACTGTTCGACCTGTGGTCTTCACCTTGGTGGACGGCCTGGCTGATTGTGGCCTACTTTCTTTCGGTGCTGGTGGTTGATGGGTTTTTCAAACACGCTTCGTTTTGCAAGTTTGTTTGCCCCATCGGACAGTTCAACTTTGTGGCTTCCACGCTTTCTCCGTTCGAAGTGAAAGTCCGCGAGCAGGATGTTTGCACGCGCTGCCGCACCAAGGACTGCATCCGCGGCAGGCGGGAGCCGGTCTCGGATCTGGTGACGATCCGCGGCTGCGAACTGGCGCTGTTTCAACCGCGAAAAATTGGCAACATGGATTGCACGTTCTGTTTGGACTGCGTTCATGCTTGCCCGCACGACAACATTGGCATCTTGAGCCGGCTGCCGGCGAATGAATTGATGGTGGATTCGATCCGGTCGGGAATTGGGTACTTCTCGCGTCGTAAGGACTTGGCGGCGCTGGCAATCGTATTCACGTTTGGCGCGCTGCTGAATGCATTTGGCATGGTGAGTCCGGTCTACGCGGTGGAGACTTGGCTGGGAAGAATGCTCCATGTTAATCATGAAGCCCCAGTGCTGGGCGTGATCTTCACGTTTTTCCTGATTGTGGAGCCGATTCTGCTGCTTGGTCTAGCTGCTTGGTTGACGCGCAGATGTGCCCGCAGTCCTCGCGCGCTGTTGCCTCTGGTCGTGAGATACAGCTACGGCCTGGTTCCTCTGGGCTTCGGAATGTGGTTGGCTCACTACTGCTTTCACTTTTTGACGGGACTCTACACGGTGATCCCCGTTACTCAAAACGCGATTGCGAGTCTGGGCCGGCCCTTTCTCGGCGAACCTCGCTGGACCTTAGCTGGTTTGCCGGCGAACGTCGTGCAGGTCATCGAGATCGGATTCCTGGTGCTCGGATTTGCCGGTTCCCTGGTGGTGACTTACGGGCTGGCCGAAGACGACTCCCCGGATAGGCCGCTGCGGGCGTTCCTTCCGTGGGCGGCGGTTTGCCTGATTCTTTGGTTTGCGTCCCTGTGGTTGATGTTTCAGCCTATGGAAATGCGCGCCACGCTTATGAGCCGATAGAGAGCATGCTGAATCGTCGTAAAGATGCGGGAGAAATTTCGGTTGGGCTCCTGGCTGTGCTCTTGCTGATGTTGCCTTCGCAAGCCAGCGCACACAATGGGCCGCCGTTTCCCATTATTGAGAACCGGAAGGTCGGGCCTTGTATAGTTGCTCTCTGGACTCATCCTGACGTGGGCAGCGGAGCATTCTACGTCTTCGTGGAACCGGCGCCAGGAGGGTCGGTCCCAGATGACCTGAAGATCAAGATAGGGGTGCAGCCCGCCACCGGCCGGCTTCCTGAGACATTCTATGAGGCCTCGCGGGTGAAATCGCGCGGCCAGGTGCAATATAACGCTCAGGCCGATTTCGATCGGCAGGAGTTGTGGCGTGTGCGCCTGTTGGTCCAGAGTTCGCAAGGCGGCGGCGAAGCAACCACCCAGGTAGAGGTGACTCCACCCGGGTTCGGCCGTTGGGATCTTTTGTTATATCTTTTACCGTTTCTTCTGGTTGCATTCTTATGGTTTCGCGGTATTTCGCGTGCGAAACGGCGCAGGATCACGCAATTACGCAAAGAGGCTGGAGCTGCTAATGGCACATAGACTGCGGGCAATGCGAACGGTCGCGATTAATACCGCGAATCCACAAGACCCTTCCGCTCTGCGTGACCGGCGCTCAGGCAGTTTTCAACGTCTGGTGTCGTTGCTGCTTCTCGCAAGCTTTGCGTTGGTGCTCTCGGGATGCCATTCCAGCCCCAAGCTGCCTGAGAAGGGATCTAAAGCCTACGCCGACGCTGTATCCGCGTTTTACATCGGATTGGCAGCGCTGCAGGTGGGCGATGACGTCCATGCCGAGAGCAAGCTCTCGGAAGTAACTCAGCTCGTCCCCGCTGAACCTGCGGGATGGGCCAACTGGGGAGTGCTGGCATTGCGCCAACGAAACTATGACCTGGCGGCGCAAAGACTGGAACGAGCGCGCCATCTTGCGCCGCGGAACGACCAGATCTACGACCTGCTCGGAATTCTTGAAGGTGATCGCGGTCATTCCGCGGAAGCGATCGCCGATCTGCGGAAGGCCGTAGACCTCAATCCGAAGAACCTGCGGGCAGCTTATGCGCTGGCGGAAGAAATTGAACGGCAGGGTGATGCGAACAGCGAAGCCGAATTCCAACAAGTGATTCAGAAGATTCTCGTGGCGCAGCCGGACAATCTCGCGGCCCTGCTTGAATTGAGCCGTGTGGCGGCGAAGCGCGGTGACGCCAGTACTCTGAAATCGGCTGTGGCTCAGATTAGCGCCCGGTCATCCGCATGGCCGGCGGAAGTGCAGCAGCAACTTGCAACCGTGCAGGCTGCTGCGTCGGGCGCGGATTTACGCGCGGCCGCCACTCGAACCACATTTCTGCGCAACGTGCTTATGCGCGTTCCGGAGTACCGCCAAAGTCTCTCGGCTATTAAAGCGCCCGCTGGTGAAGAAGCACGGCCTTTCGTCCATTTTCTGCGATTGGAGTCGCCAGTCTTCAAGCCCGCGCCGGCAGACATGGCAATCAAATTCGCAGTTCAGCCGGTTGCGGATGCTGGCAATCGCAAGTGGAACTGGATTGGAGCCATCCAACTCGGCAGCGCAGGCGCGCCCGTTATTGCTGAAGCCAACGGACGCGAAGTGCATTTGTCCAGCGGGGCTACGCTTCCCTTCCCCGGTGGACCATCTTCTATAGCGCCGTTGCCTGAGGGAATCTTGCAGGTCGACTTCAACTACGACTTCAAAACGGACCTGGTGCTTGCAGGCGCCGGAGGAGTGCGCCTGTTCCGCCAGGACAGCCCGAGCGCGTTCACTGATGTAACCGGGCAGACCAAGCTGCCGAAGTCCGTGACTAACGCCCGTTATACAGGAGCGTGGGCGGTTGACATTGAAGCGGACGGCGATCTCGATATCGTGCTGGGCGCGAGCGAAGGATTACCAGTTGTGCTGCGGAATAACGGCGACGACACGTTTCTGCCGATTTATCCTTTCCCGGGAATCGCGGGCGTGCGTGGATTTGCCTGGGCCGATCTTGACGGTGACGGCAATCCCGACGCCGCCATCATCGACGGTTCGGGCCATCTGCACGTCTTCATGAACGAGCGGCAGGGCCAGTTCCGCGAGCGCGCCCTGCCTGCTGGATTGCCGCTCGTCAAAGCGATTGCGGTGACTGACGCAAACAATGACGGAATCCTTGATCTGCTCGCAGTGCAGGCTGACGGCGCCATTATTCGAATTTCCGACAAGAACGAAGGACAAAGCTGGGAAACGGCGGAGATTGCAAGAGTCCCGGATGCCGCCAACAATCTATCGGGCGAAGTGCGACTCCACGTTGCCGACCTCGACAACAACGGAGCGCTCGATTTGTTTTTGGCCTCCACCAAACAATCGTCCGGCGGCGCAGCCGGCGCACTGATTTGGCTCGGCGACGACAAAGGCAACTTCGTCCGGTTGGACCATCCGGCGGGCCCTGCGCTGGTGTTTGACTCCGCAGATTTGAATGGGGATGGCAAGCTCGACCTGCTGGGCCTTTCCGCCGAAGGACAACCGCTCCAGGCAATCAATCAAGGATCGAAGAATTATCACTGGCAAGTGGTTCGCCCGCACGCCGTACAAGCCGTTGGCGACCAGCGCATCAACCCGTTCGGAATTGGCGGAGAAATCGAAATCCGTTCGGGACTGCTGGTGCAAAAGCAGCCGATCACCGGTCCGCAACTTCATTTCGGGCTGGGGGAGCAAACCCAGGCCGAGGTGGTGCGGGTGGTCTGGCCGAATGGTACGGTGCGCGCCGAGTTTGGGGTGAAAGCGGACATGGACATCGTGACCGAGCAACGTCTGAAGGCTTCGTGTCCATTCCTGTTCGCTTACAACGGAAAGAAGATGGAGTTTGTGAAAGACGCGGTTCCGTGGGGTTCCGCCATTGGCTTGCGCATCAATACGCTCGGCTCGGCGCAAATCGCAGCCACCGGCGAGTGGTACAAGATTGGCCGCGACCAACTTGTGCCGCACGATGGCTACTACGACCTACGCATCACCGCCGAATTATGGGAAGTCTACTACTACGACTATCTGGCGCTTATGGCCGTCGACCATCCCGTTGGCACGGAGATCTTTGTCGATGAGCGGTTCGTAATTCCACCCTTGAAGCTTGGCATCACGACGGTTGCCACTCCGCACAAGATCGCGCGTGCCATCGACGACAATGGCCAGGACGTGACCGACATCGTCAGCACGCTCGACGGAAGAGCTCTTGCCAGCTTTGGGCGCGGCCAGTACCAGGGCATAACCCGCGATCACTATCTCGAAGTCGACCTGGGCGAGGACACGCCGAAAAGCGGCCCACTTTTTCTGATTGCGCAGGGCTCGATCCACGACACCGAGTCGTCGGTGAATGTGGCAATCACTCAAGGCACCCGCTGGCGCGCTCACGGGCTGAGCCTTGAAGTGCCGGACGGGCATGGCGGGTGGGTTACGGCTCAGGACAATCTGGGCTTTCCCGCGGGGCGGAAGAAGACAATCCTCTTTAATCTGACCGATGTCTTTCGGCCCGGCACTCCGCGCCGCGTGCGGATCCGAACCAACCTGGAAATTTACTGGGATGCCATCCAGTGGGCGCAGGGCGCTCCAGATACTCCGTTGAAGACTGTGACTTTGGATGCCACCGCGGCAGATCTTCATTATCGCGGATATTCCGTCATGAATATGCCAGGGGCCGCGCGAGCGCCCGAAGTGCCCGACTACAACCAGATTGAAGGGACCAAGCAGCACTGGCGCGACCTGATCGGTTATTACACACGCTTTGGCGACGTACGCGAACTGATCAACCACATCGACGACCGGTACGTGATCGTGAATTCCGGCGATGAACTGTCGTTGCGCTTCGCCGAGCAACCGGCCCCGGCCGCAGGCTGGGTGCGCGACTACGTAATCGTCGGCGACGGCTGGATCAAAGACGGCGACTACAACTCTACCTTTTCCAAGACCGTACTGCCGTTGCCGTATCACGCCAAGAATGAGTACACAACGCGGCCCGGCCGCCTTGAAGATGAATGGGTTTATCAGCAGCATCCTGACGACTGGCAGACCTATCACACGCGCTACGTCACTTCTGATGTATTCAAGCACGCATTGAGGGCTGAGACCGACAAATGACGGGCAACCGGATCGCAAGGGTTTTTCTCGCTCTCTTCTTTATAGGGCTATTGGCGACGCCTTTTGTTATTAGACGGATGTCGGCAACAGGTGACGCCGATAGATCGAAGATCGATGCAAAGACGGCGTTAGCCCGCCACGGTTTCTATCTTGAAGAAGTCTCTCATGCAGCGGGCATCAATTTTGTTCATCAATCTCCCAAGCTTGATCCCAAGTTAGATGCCATCATGCCGGAAGTTGCCTCGATGGGAGCATCGGTGTCGATCGTCGATTTCGACCGCGACGGCTGGCCCGACATCTATGTCACGAATAGCGCAATTGGAAGCAAGAATGCCCTCTATCGCAACATGCATGACGGCACATTCAAGGACGTGGCCGGCGAAATGGGCATTGCCGATGTTAACCAGCCCGGCACTGGAGTTTCGACGGGCGCGGTTTGGGGGGACTTCGACAATGATGGGTATGAAGATTTGTTCCTGATCAAGTGGGGCCGTCCTGAGTTGTTTCATAACGATCAGGGCCACGGCTTCACGCGCGTAACCGAGCAGGCCGGACTGCCACGCTGGATCAACGCGAACACGGCCATCTGGTTCGACTACGACGGCGATGGACTCCTGGATCTTTTCGTGGGCGGCTACTATTCGGAAGACATTGATCTGTGGCATCTCACCACGACGCGCATCATGCCTGAGAGCTTTGAGTATGCCAAGAACGGCGGGCGAAAGTATTTGTTTCACAATCTGGGTAACGGCAAATTCGAAGAAGTCAGCGCGCAACTTGGGATCAACAGCCGGCGCTGGGCATTGGCCGCGGCGGCGGCAGATCTGCGTGGAACCGGCCATCCTGATTTGTTTGTTGCCAACGATTACGGAGTGTCGGAGCTCTACTTCAACGACGGCAAACGGTTTCACGAAGTTGGCGAACAGACGGGTGTCGGCTTCGCACCCAAGAGCGGCATGAATGCTGCGGTTGGCGATATCCTCAATCAAGGCAGATACGCCGTTTACGTTTCCAATATTTCGGAAGACGGCATTCTCATCCAGGGAAACAACTTGTGGGTGCCGAAGGAAGGCACTGGGGGCGACGCCGTTAAATATCAGAATTTGGCGCGCGACTTTGGTGTGGAACTGGGCGGATGGAGTTTCGGCGCGCAGTTTGGCGATTTGAATAACGATGGAACGCTCGACCTGTATCTTACGAACGGCTACATCTCGCTCGACCACAATCGGAGTTACTGGTACGACTTCTCGAAAGTCGCTGGTGGGAACAGTTCGATTATCGGCGATGCTAAGAACTGGCCGGCGTTTGAAGGACGCAGTTTGTCTGGCTATCAAAGCAAGCGAGTCTGGCTCAACGATGGCGCCGGCAAGTTTGTCGACGTAGCTCAGGCCGTTGGCGCTACCGATACCTACGACGGACGATCCGTAGCACTGGTCGATTTGTGGAATCGCGGTGTGCTCGACGTGGTTGTCGCCAACCAGAACGGGCCATTGCTGCTTTATAAGAACGCGGTCGCCCCAGAGAACGAGTGGATCGAATTTGAGTTGGAAGGAACAAACAGTAACCGCAGCGCGATCGGCGCTCAAGTTACTCTGTTTTGGAATGGTCAGCAGCAGGTGCAAGAGGTTTCCGGAGGTAGCGGTTTTGCCGCTCAGAATGACCGGCACCTGCATTTCGGCATGGGCAGGAATCCGCGGATTGAGAAGGCCGTCATTCGCTGGCCGTCGGGCAAGGTTCAGACCATCGACAAACCTGGCGCCAACCAGTTGCACAAGATGAAGGAGCCGGCATGAGCCAACAGACGAGCGTGCCTGTCCTGTCGCCTCCGGCTCCGGCCCAGAAGACGCCGCTGTTCAGCCTCGACAACCGCTACATTGCGCCCGCATTCATTACTTGCATTCTGCTGGCTGGGCATTTGTCGTTCGGTATTCTCGAGAGCTATCAGAAGACGCTGCTGGCGATTGTTACAAGTATTGCGCTGGAACTCGTGCTCGGCCGGATTTTCTTTCAGAAATGGATACACCCCGCCAGCGCTTACATCACCGGCATCAGCGTCGGCATTCTGGTTCGTTCGCCGGCCTTTTGGCCGTACGCGCTGTGTAGTGCGATTTCCATCACGTCCAAATATGTGTTGCGGGTCAAAGGCCGCCATATCTGGAACCCGTCCAACTTCGGCATTTCCGTGATGCTATTTCTGGCTGCCGAGACGGTGGCCACCTTGAGCATCCAGTGGGGCAACTATCTGTTGCCGATGCTGGTCATCTGGGCGCTGGGCTCAGTCATTATCTGGCGCCTGCGGCGCTTTCACATCACCGGCATTTATGTTGCATCGTTCGTCGCGTTCGCGTTCTTGCGCAGCTGGATGACCGGAAGCCCTTGGCAATCGGAGATTGCACCGATCACCGGTCCCATGTACCAACTGTTCATTTTCTTCATGATTACCGATCCGAAGACTACAGTTCGGTCCAAACGGGGCCAATGCGTGGTCGTGTTTCTGGTGGCTGTGTTGGAAATGGTGCTGCGCTTATATCAGGTTGTTTACGCGCCTTTTTATGCCCTCTTCGTGGTGGGACCAACCGCCATGCTGTTCGAGATTTGGATGGAATCGCGGCGCGCGAAAGCAACCACACTAACGGTGACTCAGTGACGGTTCGTAAAGGCGACCCGCGCTCTCAGATGCCACTACGCGGTGTCATTTGTTCCCTGCTGCTGGTTGCTCTCTTCATGTCGGTGAGGTGCAAGCCAAAGATATCGAGGGAGCGGACAACTGCCCCTCCTACACCGGCGCAGATGCTTATACCGTCGGCGTCTCAACGCGCATCTTCATCACTATCACTCGACTCGACCGCAAGGCCTTCTCGCCCCTCCGGCCCCATCGAATTCACCGACGTCACCGCACAGGCGGGCATCCACTTCAAACACAACAGTGGTGCTTTCGGGAAAAAGTATCTCCCCGAGACCATGGGCAGCGGCGCTTGCTTCTTGGATTACGACAATGACGGTTGGCAGGATATTCTCCTGGTCAATTCCATGGACTGGCCGGGACATACGTCCGGCAAATCCTTCCCCGCGCTGTATCACAATAACAAGGACGGCACGTTTACCGACGTGACGCGGCAGGCAGGCCTGGCGGTGGAGATGTACGGGATTGGTTGTGCCGTCGGCGACTATGATAACGACGGCTATGATGACATCTACATCACCGCCGTCGGCTCCAATCATCTTTTCCACAATCTGCGAAACGGCAAGTTTGCCGACGTTACCGCCCAGGCAGGAGTGGGCGATCCCGGATTTTCGGCCAGCGCCGTGTGGTTTGATTATGACAACGACGGCAAGGTGGATCTCTTCGTCGCCCACTACATCGACTGGTCCATGGAGACGGATCAATACTGCTCGCTCGACAATAAGAACAAGTCTTACTGCACTCCGCAGAGGTACAAGGGCCAAAGCTCGACACTGTTCCACAACAAGGGCGATGGCACGTTTGAAAACGTGACGCGGCGCGCCGGTCTGTACGATCCAACCAGCAAATCACTCGGAGTTGCCCTATTGGATTTCGACAACGATGGCTGGCTCGATCTTTTCGTTTCCAACGACACCGAACCAAACAAGCTCTACCACAACAATCACAACGGAACCTTCACGGATGTCGCAGTCGCCGCTGGCGTGGCTTACAGCGAAGCGGGCACGGTACGCGCGGGGATGGGTACGGATGCGGCCGATTACGACAACTCCGGGTGGCAAAGCCTGGTCATCGGAAATTTCACCAATGAGGGGATGGCGCTCTACCACAACGATGGCACGGGCTTGTTTACGGATGAAGCCCCTTTGACCGGCATTGGGAGGATATCGACGAAGTCGCTTACTTTCGGCACCTTCTTTTTTGACTACGATCTCGATGGACTGCCCGATATTCTCGCCGTCAACGGCCACGTCTCCGACGACATCAGTGTGGTGCAGCCCAACGTCAAGTATGCGCAACCACCTCATTTATTCCGCAACCTGGGCAAGAACAAATTTGAAGAAGTAACCGCGAAACTCGGTCCCGCGCTGCAACGTCCGATCGTGGGCCGGGGCGCGGCCTACGCAGATTTCGACAACGACGGTGACCTGGATCTATTGATTACTACCAACAATGGGCCAGCGCAGTTGCTGCGCAACGATAACGGAAACCAGAATGACATGCTGCGGGTGAAAACCGTGGGCACACGCTCGAACCGCGATGGCATAGGCGCAAAGGTCACGGTCAAGACAAACACAGGAACGCGCCTGTTTGCCATGGTGAAGACAGGCTCAAGCTATTTGTCCCAAAGCGAGCTGCCGCTAACCTTCGGCCTGGGCAAACCGGAAGCCGGCAAGACTGTGAGCCTGGAGATTGTCTGGCCCAGCGGCCAGAAAGATACACTCCGCGACATCAAGCCCAATCAGTTCATAACGGTGAAAGAAGGCCAGGGAATTGGTTCGGCCCAGCCCATTGTGTTTGTCAAGATCGGGTCCCCGGAGTCGTCGACGTCCGCTTCTTCGCAAAGGTGATGAACCGAATTCTGTGCGCGGATCACTTCTTCAGTCGGGCCAGAATCTTTTTTTGATTCCCGATGATCGTCTTGAGGGCACCCTGGTTCTTGAGGATGCTCGACTGATTTTTCAGTATGCTCGCCTGATTCTTTTTGATCGTGGTCTGATTCGCCCGGAGTGCGCCCTGATTGGCGATGATGGTCTTCTGATTCTGGATGATAGTTTTCTGATTTGCGATGACTTTGCGTTCTGACATTGTGTTAGCGGCCTCCCGCCGCTGGAATCCGATGGAGTGACGAGGATCTTGAATTTGAATCGACTCAACAATAGGCCGATTTCACCATAACCATCTACTTCACACAAGTTTTATTCCCACTAAAGCGCTCTGCGATCCTGGACACGAACTTTGGGGTGTGGCCTTTCACGATTTGCTGGATGCCAGGCCCAAATTCGTGGAAGACATTCATCCCCGCGTCGCCGCCAACCGTCGAGCCAAAATCGTTGAATGTCGCGGACGTCGATTGCGTCCTATTTGGACGGTTTGCAGAATGGAGCGCAACCGACGCCAGTACCCCGACGAAATACCTGGTGTTCAGCCTTCCTTTGCCGGAGCTGTCACGCGTGATAAAAACGCGCGATGCCGCGTAGGACGCCCGGCCCATGAAGCTGTCGCTCGTCGAACCGCGATAACTTCGCCCCGGCTCCAGCAACGTCGGATACAGGTGCTTGAGAAAAGGGCTGGGCTCTTTTTGAATGAACACCCCTTGATAGAGTGCGGTCAGGCCGGGCTGCGGTCCGTGAGCCACGTGTTCCAGCTCTGCTTCACGCATTGCACCCGCGCTGACGCCAACCGCGCTCCGGATCAAAGGCGAGCTTGCTTCCTTGGCGAACCATCTCTGGGTTTGTGTCGGAGGCCGTACCGACGACGGAGCATCAGGAAAGGATCTCCACGTTGGCATCTCCTGGGTCTGCGCTTCGGCCGAGTTTGAACCGTCAAACTGTAACCCCTGAGGCGAGTCATCGGAAGGGCGCTTCTGGCACCAGGATGCACAGGCAGCCAGTAAGAGGATAGCCGGAATGAGTGTGGTTCGCCTCACGATAACTCGGTCCTGCTAAGCGGCAGGCAACTTCTGGCTGCTCGCCAACTCGGCTGGAAGCACAGCATCAGGCTAGCACTCCATTGGACCAACGTCTGAGCAAGAGTGCTCACCTCGAAAGGCGTCGTGGACCTGAATGTGAGCGGTTTTGACCAAACACCGAAGTTCACCACTTGGAGCATCGGGGCTGCCTGCGGCAATGGCTTGCCTTTGTTTTAAAGCATTTAGCAGAGTGGTGCCGTATTTCTAAAGCGGCGACAGTTCGTCTTCCTTTCCCTCGTCCTTCTTTCCGTGACCAAACCTCTTTTCCAGGAATTGCTGTGCCAAGTCCTTGCCGCCGGTGCCGAATGCGATTGCCAACCCAAGCATCAGGGCTCCGAAAGCAATTCCAAAAGCAACCAACATGGTCTGTTCCGCTACTCCTACTTCCTCAAAGACCATGGACAACACGAAGATAATGATGATCGCGCGAACGGAAACGCTCAGCAGACGAGGTGATGGCAGGTTGGCATTCACTGCCGCTAGCAGCGCGGCCCGCGAAAAAAAACTGGCGGCGAGCAGGCCGAAAAACATGATGCATAGCGCTACAACCAGACGAGGCAGGAAAAGGAAGAACTTGGCGATTTGCTCCTGCAAGCCAAGAATCCCCAGCACGCTCACACCCAGCAGAATAAAGCCCAGCCAAGCCACCCAGAACGCAAACCGACTCAACAATTCCGTCGCTGAAGGTAACGCCGCTTTAGTGAGCAGCGCGGCCGCGCCTGCGCTTTCCGAGAGCTTGTCGAATTTGATGAGCCGCAGAACGCTGCGTAAGAACACTTTCAGGAAGTATGCGACCACCCACCCGGCAAATGCGATGATCACCAATACGATGATCCGAGGAAGGATATGGGCGAAGCCTCTGGTAAGCTCCTGCATGGCCTGAGTCAATTCGCTGATAATCATTTCCCGCATGACGACCTCACTTTCCACCGTTCCAAATCTCCAGCAGATACGGTTTCATTCGTTCGAATTCAAGGCATAAGGCTTCGATATTGTGTTCTACGTCGTCGGCCGAGCCGCCGCTGTTCTCCACCAGGAAGGTGAACGCCCGGCCGCGAAAAAGTGGGGCCAGCGCCTGGATGATGTGATCGCGGCTGATTACCGATTTGTGATACGCCGCAGCGAACTCGTAAACCGTCTTAACCCACAATTCCGCCGAATAACAAAGGCGATCTTCTTCCGGGCGGGCGATTTGCTGGAGTTCGGCCAGCGTCGAGGGGGAAAGAATTGACTGAAACACGGATTCCAACTCGGCCACTCCGGTGGAGAACATGTCTCGCAGCCGCTTCCGGTTCACTCGCAGTGGATCCAGAATGCATTCCCGCTCCGCGCCCGTCGTAGGGATTGATTGGGACCCGAGCTTGTTGTTCCACAACGAAAAATTCGGTTCCATTGAAGAAAACAAAGCTCCGACTGTTTGTCGCATCGCCGGAACCAAATCGGCGGAAGCCCGCTCAACGTGCTCCTTGATTCCCAGGAAGGATTGGCAAATACGGTATCCTCCGGCGATCGCAGCCAGGGTGAATTGAGTTTCGGAGCCAGCCCGAGCAGTTTCGTCATGCCATACGTTCTCGGCAAGAAATTGGCTTCCGAGACGGCCCGAGAATGCGAAGTCCAACGCGTATGGCTCGCGGATTCTTAATCCATAAAGCGCACGGGTCATGGGATAGAGCAGATTCGTTAAGAGGACCCCATCAGACCTGTGTCTGCAGTAGGTCGGCAATACCAGATCGAATTCTTCTGCGTAAGTGGGCTGCAGCAGAGTTGTAAGCCAATCGGTTGTGATTTGAGTGGACTCGGGTGAAATCACGGCGCACGCCTTGGCGCGCAACAATTCGGCCGCGGCCAAAATGGTCCGCAGCGCGGTCCCCCGGGCGGGGCTGCTCGCATACTGCGTGCTGATCGAGTGCAATGTACGCAGGGTGTACAGCTTGGAGTTTCGTCCGCGCGCATCGTCGATGGCTGCGTTGGCAATCAGTTCGGGAGTGCCATCCCGCGACCCTCCGTCGGCGTTGATGATCGCTGCTCTCTCGCGGGGAAAGAATTTCAGGATACCGGCCTGAATCGCTTCGACGATCGAGCCGATGGTTTTGGCGTTGTTGTGCGTCGGCACGCCCACCAGGATGTCCACTTCACCAACATTGATGAGTTGGCGAAGAAAATCATCGGTAAGAAAGGTTTCATCCGCCAAGCGAACCTCCGGCAACCTGGCCTCTGTCCCGTGACATCGTCTCCCTGTCCGTCATAACGTCAGATTCGTCGCAACCGAAACCAGTAAAAATTGTAGGGGCCCAGGGTCAGCAGATACGGCAGTTCGCCCACCCGCGGAAAGATGTTCTTGCCGAACATCTCGATGAGAATATTTCCTTTGTAAGGACGCAAATCCAGTTCGACAGCCTGCGCAGCATCCGAAAGATTATTGACCACCAGGATCGTCTCATTGCCCAATTTGCGCACGTAGGCCAGTATTCGGTGATTGGCTGGATAGAGAAACTCAATCGATCCACTCCCGAACACGCCAGTCGTTTTGCGAACAGCTATGATGCGTCCCATCCAGTTGAGCAGAGAGTGCTGGGTGCGTCTTTGCGAAAATACATTGACTGCCGGATAACCGTAGACTGGGTCCTGGATCAACGGCGCGTATAGCTTTTCTGGCTCTGTAGTGGAAAACCCTCCGTTCCAGCCTCCGGTCCACTGCATGGGAGTTCTCACTCCATTGCGGTCGCCCAGATTGATGTTGTCGCCCATTCCGATTTCGTCGCCGTAATAAATACTTGGAGTGCCCGGTAACGACATCAGTATTCCGTTCATCAACTCGATCCGCCTGCGGTCGTTATCGAGCAAAGGGGCCAGTCGGCGCCGAATCCCGAGGTTGAGCCGCATCGCCTTATCCTCGGCATACGTATCGTTCATGTAGTCCCGTTCCAGGTCGTTGACCATTTCCAGGGTCAACTCGTCATGGTTGCGCAGGAACAGGCACCACTGGCAGGAGGGTGGAATTTCCGGGGTTTGCTGCAGGATCTCAGTGATCGGTTTGCGATCCTCCAACTTCACTCCCATGAACATCCTTGGCATCAGGGGAAAATGAAATGCCATGTGAAATTCATCCCCGTCGGAAAAGTATGGCCGAAGATCCGCGGGCCATTGATTGGCTTCCGCCAGAAGCATCTTGCCGGGAAATTGTTCATCGAGTTTTCGCCGCAACTCCTTCAATATTGCGTGGGTCTCGGGCAAATTCTCACAGTTCGTGCCCTCGCGCTCCACCAGGTACGGGACCGCATCCAGCCGGAAGCCATCAACACCGATTTCCAGCCAGAACTTCATGACATTCCACATCTCTTCCCGGACAGCAGGATTGTCATAATTGAGGTCGGGCTGGTGGCTGAAGAAACGATGCCAATAATAGGATTTCGAAACCGGATCCCACGCCCAGTTGGACATCTCTGTGTCGAGAAAAATGATCCGGGCTCCCTGATATCGGGTATCGGTGTCACTCCAGACGTACCAATCCCGGCGCGGGTTTTCCCGTGAACTTCTGGACTGCTGAAACCACGGGTGCTGATCCGAGGTGTGATTCAGCACCATTTCGATGATCACCCGTATGCCACGCTGGTGAGCCGATCCCAGGAATTTCCTGAAATCCTCCAAGGTTCCGTAACTGGAATGGACGGAGTTGTAATCTGCAATATCGTAGCCGTCGTCGCGCAGAGGTGACGGAAAGAATGGCATCAACCAGATGGTGTTTATTCCTAATTCCTCCAGGTAGTCCAGTTTTTGATCAAGGCCTTGGAAGTCACCGATGCCATCCCCGTTGCTGTCGTAGAACGTACGCACGTGGACTTGATAGATGATCGCGTGTTTGTACCAAAGCGCATCCTGCTTTAAGGGCAAACCGCTTCCTCCTCGTTGAATGCAGTACTCGGCCGATGCAACAGTCTACCGAGTCGGGCCGCACCGTTACCATTCGCACCAGTTATCATTGTACAAATGGGAGAAACGATGCGATATCGGGCGATAGCATCGGATTACGATGGGACTCTCGCCCGCGACGGGCGGGTTGACCCCGACACCCTGGCAGGGCTGGAACGGGCGCGGGAATCGGGCAGAAAGCTGATATTGGTCACCGGCCGCGAACTTCCCAGCTTGCGCGATGTGTTTTCGCATTTCCATCTGTTTGACTGGATTGTCGCCGAGAACGGCGCTCTGCTGCATCACCCGGAAACTGGCGAGGAGCGACTGTTGTGTCCGGCGCCCTCCGCGGAACTCGTGGCCAATCTGCGGAAGCAGGGGGTGCCGCTTTCCGTGGGAAGATGCATTGTGGCAACAGTAAGGCCTCCTCATGACGTCGCCGTCCTTCTAGCGATCCAGCAACTGAACCTAAGCCTGCAAGTGATCTTTAACAAGGAATCGGTAATGATCTTGCCCCGCGGAATCAACAAGACCACAGGCCTTTCCGCCGTTTTGTCTGATTTGGGGCTTTCGAGTCAGAGCGTCGTGGGCATCGGCGATGCAGAGAATGATCATGAATTTCTAAGCTTTTGCGGTTGCTCAGTGGCCGTGGCCAACGCCCTGCCTGCGCTCAAGCGGCGCGCCGACTTGGTCACCGGTGGCAGTTACGGGGCGGGCGTGATCGAAGTCGTCAATCGATTGATCGATACTGATCGCCTCTGCTGATTGCTCAACCGGTGGATGCCCCATCTGCGACTCCAACCTGTTTGCTGGCTCGTCGAGGCGCACTTCGCACAGTTCGGCAATCAAGTTGCCCGCCCAGCGATAGATGTTGCGTTCTCTAACCACCTTGCGCATGCGCTGCATCCTGGTCTTCCGCTCCTCGCTGTCCATCTCCAGGGCGAAACGGATGGCTTCCGCCATCTGCTCGATGTCGTAGGGGTTCACCAGTAACGCGTCCGGCAATTCACGGGCAGCGCCGGTGAAACGGCTCAGGATGAGCACTCCTTGTTCATCCTGGCGTGCGGCCACGAATTCCTTGGCCACCAGGTTCATTCCATCGTGCAGAGAAGTGACCAGGCAAAGATCCGCAGTGCGGTAAAACCGCTGGATCTCGTGGTGGCTGTGCTGCCGTTTCATGAGGAGGATGGGCTTCCACCGGCCTGCCTGGAAGCGCTCATTGATACGGTTCGCTTCCACCTCCACCTCGATGAGCAAGTCGTTGTAACGCTTAATGCGGGTGCGGCTGGGCGCTCCGATTTGCAAGAATGTAAATTTCTCCCGATAAAACGGATGCTTTTCCAAGAGCCGTTCGATGGCCAGGAAGCGCTCCAGAATGCCTTTGGTATAGTCGACGCGATCCACGCCCACGCCCAGGAAATCCGCTTCGATGCCCAGTTCTCGCAGTAGTGCGACCCGTTCGATGGAACTGGAGGTGGAGGTGGAGGTGGTATCGCCGGCTTCGGCGGGAGGAGGATTCTCCGGAAACTCCACGCTGATGGGAAACGGCTTTACCACGGTGCGGTGTTCTTCGCGATTGACCGTGAAATGTTCCCAATCAATCCGGGATTCCAACGCGCGATCCACCGTTTGCAAGAAGTTGGTGCAGTGGGATTGAATGTGGAAGCCAATCAGGTCTGCTCCCAACAATCCATCCACGAGTTCTCTTTGCCAGGGACAAATCCCGAACGCCTCCGGGTTCGGCCAGGGGATATGCCAGAAGATCGCCACGCGCGCATCTGGGCGCGCCTTCTTGATCATCCGGGGCAGAAGCGCAAAATGGTAATCCTGTGCCAGGAGCACCGGACGATCCATTCCCTCCATTTCTTTCAATACCGCGTCGGCGAACCGGCGGTTGGCCCTTTCATAATGTTCCCAGTCGGAGACCCGAAACGTAGGGCGGGTGTGGGCAATATGGCAGAGCGGCCAGAGCCCTTCGTTGGCAAAACCGTAGTAGTATCCTTCCTCTTCTTCCTTGCTCATCCAGACGCGGCGCAAGGTGTAGCGGGGATCGTCGGGCGGAACCCGCAAGCGGTCATGCTGGTCGACGGTCTCGCGATCCGCATCCCCACTCCCGTGCGCAACCCAGGTTCCATCACAGGCGCACAGGACCGGCTCGAGCGCGGTCACCAGTCCGCTGGCTGGAACCATCGCCTCCACAGACTTACCCTGGTGTCTATGTATATAAGGTTCGCGATTCGCAACCACGAACAGGCGGCTGGCTCCCAGCATGCCACGCACATGGACCGAGAGTCGTTCCGCGGTCCAGAACGTATCCCCGGCGTGGCGCAACTGGGCCTCTTTCTCTGCTGCGGAGCGAGCCGCCACGAGACTGGCGGCGAAGGTGGTCATTTCGTGCGCGAGGGGGCGGAACAAGTCCAGATCTGGCATGGCCGGCCGCGAAGAGATCTTGCTGGTTCGCAATGCCCGCATCCATTGCGTTGCGCGGGCAAGGGGGCCGGTAATGCTCCAGCGCACAATCAGCAGGGTGGTGAGTGTGAGCAGGAAAACCAGTACGAGCACGCGCAGAAACGCGTTGCGCCAAACCCTCTTGCTTTGGGCATTGATGTAGCTGGCGTCGTGAACGATCGCGAGTCCGCCCACCACTGCTTCATTCTGACGGAGAGGCAGCGCATAAATATAGACCGAAGTTTCCCCCAGCCGGCTGTATTGCCCTGCGCTTTGGCCCTTCGTAGTCGCCTGCTGGACCACCGCAGCTTCACCTGTGAGTTGTGGCGCCAGTCCGGGGGTTATGGCGATGGATTCGCCTTGAGGGTTATAGATGGCAATTCCTGCCAGGTGTTCCCGGCTGCCGAACCGGTCAATCGTCAGCTGAAGATTCTTACGTGAGGCCTGGTTGAGATTGAGATAAGGCTCAACTTGGTCGGCGAGATTCTCTGCCAATACTTCCGTGCGGTGCTCCAGATCCCGGCGCAGACCCCGCCTTTGAGACCGTACCTCATAATAGGACGAGAAGAGCGAGATCAGTGTGATCCCAACGATCAACGAAATAGTCAGGCGAAGTGTGAGGAGGCGCACAAAGGACCTCGGTGCAAATCGGGTACCACGCGGCTATACCAAATTAAACAATTTGCTATCAGCAGCTTACACTCACGCTGGTGAGCAGCCACGAAGCACGGGCAGGTAAGAACGCCATATCTCAGGTCACTTGAACACACGCTTGCCCTCTGATCCTCGATTGATTCGGGCTACTGATTCGTGTCGTTCAGCTTCTCGCGAGACAGGATGACACTCAACAGCCCTCCGAATCTGGTCAAGATTGCTCACATGTAAAGATTCAGCACGACGGGAGGCACCTCTCCCCAACCCTAGCCATAAACAACGCCCGTCGTAGCCTAATCTCCCTATCTTCCAATCTCTGACACGCTTTACGAACTGCACATATCGGATTCACAACTCAACCGCGTCCTGAATCGTCCAGGAATCACTTGTTCGCAGCATCCCTTGCTGGGCGTCGGGTCGCAGGTGGCGCGCGCCCAAACATGATGCCAGTTTCCACCTCGACCGGCTGGCCGTCCCGCAGGTATGCCCTGAACTTACATTGCTCCAGAGCGTCGGTGATGGCTTTTGCCTGATCGGGAAATGCGCTGAGAAAGTGAATGTGCTTTACCTTGCCCTCTCGGTCGATGATGACTCGGACAGGAATGGGGTTAAACCTATGCTCGGTAAAGACCGGGTCGACTCGCGTGATCAAGTTTTCGTCGCGCGCGTAATCCTTGATGCAAACCGGGACAGCGCCCCCACCCGCTCCTGCTGTGGGACTGGCTTCCGCGGGCAACTTCATCTTGTTCATGTCCAGGATCAGGCTTTCCAGCAGTTTGGTGTCACGGCTGGTCAGGATAATTTCCACCGCGTGGCAGCGGATTTCGGTGGCCGCAACATACCAATGCAGCTGTGCCACCGCAGATACATACCCAAAGAAGCGGAAAGAATGGCCGGCAATCTTGACCTCAGTCAGCGGAAGTTCGACTTTGTAGTCGGCCTGCAAATGGTCTTTCATGTAATCGGTCAGTTCAAGCGCGTTCGCCACAGGCAGCGGCGTGAAGAACATGTCCTCGGCGGTGATCAATATACTGCCCTGAATTGGTCCCTGATTTCTGATCCCGGGCGTGAGCTCGGCGAGCACATAGCGGCCGCTATCCGATGGAGGCGGACCTTCATATTCCTCGATCCAATCCGGAGGCAGAGCGTATGTCATGCCAAAATACTGGTTACGGAAGACGGTGTTAGTCGCAGTGTTAGTCACGGTCCCGCCTTCTGGCAGGGGAGTTGCGGAGTCATTGGCGCTAGACCAAGCGCCCCTCACCAGAATATCTGCCTCCGGGGCCTCGGTCTGGCGTTGCGTGTTGCTGGAAGAGTCGCCGCCCTTCTGCAGAACACTTTGCGGTTCAGTCTTTTGGCCCCAGGAAAACGACAACGATAACGACAGCAACGGTATTGATCCGACCAGAACCAATACACCTAAGAATCGGGAATACATACTTCTCCTTCGAGTGCGACCAAGGATTTCTACCGGCGCCAGAGAGGATCAGTAGCACACTATTTCCTGGCTTCGTTCCAAACTTGGAAAAGAGCTGGCGAGACTTCTCCGCGTCTCGCCAGCCAGGGTGCGAAAACGGCTACAGCGAGCGCAGAAAGTTCAACAGGTCCTGCTGCTGGCTGGTGGTGAGGCTAGAGAAATGTGTCACCACGGTGCTGGCTTCGCTGCCCGTGCTCTTGTGGTCTACGATCGCCGTGTACAGGTCGGTGGTGCGGCCATCGTGCAGCAGGAATATCCGCTGTCCCAGGCCCCACAAGGGAGCCGTGCGGAACTGCGTGCCGCCCGCGCCGCCTTGCGAGACGTTGTCGGCCAGGCGAGTCCCCATTTTATGAATCTCGAGATCTGAGAACGCAGGCACCGGGACACTGCTCAACGCTGGTGCGAACTTTGACACTTGCGTCGTGCCCGGCGTCGGATTGTGGCAGGTGGCGCAACCGACCGAGCTAAACAGGGCACTGCCGTTGGCGATCGACTGTGCGGTGACCGGTTGTCCATTCAAAATAACCCCACCGGTCGGCGGCGGAGCCAGGAGCCGCATGAAGTTGGCAAACGCCGAGACGTCATCGAGAACCGCTGCGTTCGGCGTCGAGTTTGGGTTGGACGTATCTTCCGGGTAACCAGCTCCGCCAAGGTTCAGGCAACTTGGCGGCAGCCCGGTGCCCTGCTGGTTTTCTTCCGGCAGCGGGCGATCTTGGGGGAACAGCTCGTTACTGATGCCCATCTCCACGTTGTAAGCCTCACCGGCAAAGATGTACAGCGACTTGTTCTGCGCCTTCCACCCAAAGCGGGTGATGGTGCCATCATTGCCGCTGCGATTGAAAGTGCCCGAGATGCCAAAGTGGTTGACCAGATTGGCGGCTTGGTTGATCAACAGGGTTGAGTCGTCGAGGTTCTCGATCAAGCCCGCGCCAAAGACCGGCGTCGGAATGCGGAACACAATGTCGTTCGCCGCCTGAGCCGCACTAAAATTCGGCTGCGGCAGATTGCAACTGCCGGCATCGGAGCGGCCTGTAACCGTGAACAGGTCCTCCACTCCGCCATTGGGAGCTTTGGTGTTGGCCGTTCCGCTGGAAGTAAGGAAGTACGGAAAGCGGACTTCCAGGGTCGGCCCATTGGCCGTAAGGAAATACGGTGTCGTGTTGCCGGGCGCAACGCCGTTGCTGGTGAAAAGAAATTGGGGATTGACGGCAGCACCTGTCCCGCCAACTGCAGGTTGCGCGTGGCATGAACTGCACTGATTTGAATTAAACCGCGGTCCCAGACCGTTGTTGCCGGAGCCGGAAACCGTCTCCACTTCCTGGAAGCGAGCGAGACCGTCGTTGAAAAACGCGGTGAAGCCGTTTGGGTCATTCGCGGGATCAATGATTGTCCCGCCTGTGCCGCGGCTGGCACTCTGCACTCCAGGGTCGGTTTGAGCAAATGCCATTCCGGCGAAGAACACCACCACCAAAGCCAAGACTGATGCGAATCTCTCTCTCCTGATCACAATTCCTCCTTAGTAATTTCTCTTCTCCTGATTTGCCCCGGAGATACACCTCGCGATCGCGAGGGACGACATCGCCGGGGAGTGCAATGCAGCCGCCCTGCCCGTGGCATACGGACATGCCAGAGACAGAACTTCCCTCAAGGTTGTTCAGACGATAGTGGTGGAGGTTTTAGTTTCTTCGAACTAACAACAGCAAATAGGAACCGTCCTACGCGTAGATCCTAGCCATGGACACGCGTCTTAGGTTCGTGTTGAGCTCGGCCTTGCGGTCGAAACTGTCAATGGTCTGGTTGCGAGTTAGGCCTCTGCGTGGATGGCACGCGGCCTTCTCATTGATCCCGGAACCGCTATGAAGCGGCTCAAAGGTTAGAAAACTTGGCGGGATGTTAGCACTTTCGTAGGTGATGTCAAGTGAAATAGAACCAAGCATGCACTTATGTGCGTCGGCAAATGCCGCGTCCGTTGCGGTTTTTCACCGGTTGGCCGACTATCCACGGCTTTGACCATACGCGCGCGCAAGCTGAACGTCAGAACCCGCTAACGAGTGTAATCGGAATTTTTCGCCAACTACAGCAAACGTTCTCTCGGCACCAAACTCGTTCCGCCCCGACTGCTGGGGATCGAGCTCAAGAGCTACGGGATCACCTGAAATGGCGCGTTGCTGGTCAGCGTGCCAGTGGGCGTGGTCACAGTGACGTTGCCCGTGGTTGCCCCTGCGGGGACTTTGGCTGTAAGGAAGTCTTTGGTTTTGACGGTAAAGCTTGCCGAGATTCCGTTGAAGGAAACGTTCGTTGTGCCCTTGAAGCCCTGACCGAGAATCTGTGCGGTCTGCCCGACCTTGGCCGCCTTCTGCACGAAGCTCACAAATGGGCCCAATCCCATGGATAGGCTGAACACCGTGCCATCACCGCTGGTTCCGCCCCCGGTTGTCACGCCATAGAAGGTTCCGTTGGTGGCTTGCAGCAGGTCGGCCTGAGGTCCGGCGCCGTCCGTACAGTTTGGTTGTGAGCAAAAGGTGTAAAGGGTCGTCAGTGCGCCCGCAAGGGTGATTTGGAAGATTGTGCCACAGCCATAGCCGCCGCAAGCGGTGATGTTTCCGGACTCTGATGTCGTTCCATAGAGGTTTCCGTCGCTGCCTTGAATCAACGCCCCGATGGGCAAGGAGCCGTCAGTGCAATTGAGCTGAAAGCAAAAGCTGTACAGCGTGGTCAGTACGGCATCTGGAGGCGGAGTCATCTTGAAGATCGTTCCACAGCCATAGGGGCAGCTGTTGTTTGGTCCGCCCACCTGCGTTACCCCGTAGAAGTTCCCGTCGGTGGCTTGCACCAGCCCCTCCGATGGGTCAGCGCCGTCCGCGTCGTCGAAGGTGTGCAGGGTGGTCAGAGTGCCCCGGGTGGTGATTTCGAAGACCGTGCCATAGGCTGCTCCCGTCACCCCGTACAAGTTACCGTCATTAGCTTGGATCAGGAAGCCTGGGCTGGCGCCGTCGGCGCCGTCAAATGTGTGCAGTGTGGTCAGTTTGCCTTTGTCGGTGACTCCGAAGACGGTGCCGTCACTGCCGACCACGGCGGCGCTGGGAGTCGTCCCATAAAAGCTTCCGTTGCTGGCTTGAACCAGCCCGAACAGTGGAAAGAGACCGTCAGCGCAGTTCAGCTGCGCGCAGAAACTATAAACCGTGCTTACCTTGCCCGCGGCGGTCATTTTGTACACCGTGCCCCAGGTGTTGGCGCCGCCCAGGGCAGTTGTCCCGTAGAAGTCTCCGTTGGTTGCCAGAACCAACCCCGCGTAGGGTTGCTCAAGAACTGCAAGCGGCGTCAGCTTGCCCGCGGAGGTGACCTTAAATGCTGTGCCTGTGTAGGCGCTGGCACCTCTGGTCGTCCCATACAAGTTTCCGTCGCGGCCCTGAACGAGTGGCGCGTACTCCGGGTACGCACCATCGGTCCCATTGAAACTCGCAAGAGTCGTATAGGTCTGCGCAGGCGCGGCAAAGGTGCCCGCGATAAGAATCACGAAGCCAGTGAAGATTGTCCTCCAGCAGTCAGGTTTGCCCAGGTTGCACCTCCGCTCGGTGGCTCCGCTACTTCGGTCCCGAATTCTACTCCCGCAGGGTGTGGCTGTAAACGCGCACGAAGGGCGCCATTCCAGGATAGTTGGCGAAATCAAGGTGTTTAAACTCAGAACCTGTCAATGAGTGCTATGGCGATGTTTCAACAGCAACCCACGACAGAAATATTGTCTCCGGTGAGTAAAATCGTTTCGCATTGACGCGAATGGGGATTGGGGGGAGAATGGCACCCGTTTCTGGAGTCAAAAAGGAAATTAGGGTCTGCTTGTGCTGCCAATAAGCAGGCAATCCAGTTCGAGGAGGTGGTTTGTGCAAGTATTCAGCCGGCGTTTCGTGCGGGTTGAGATTTTGATCTTCATGGCAATCGCAATTGCGCTGCCAGCGCAGGCCGCGACCTTCAGCAAGGCGAGCCTGAAAGGCAGCTACAGCTTCTTGACTAACCTGTGGACCGCAAATGGGAGTACCAGACAGTTTGGCATGTTGGGAATCATGACATTCGACGGCGCGGGCAATGTGACAGGCTCGTATAG
>Ga0209415_10001279_pt1 | contig 48006 bp, 40 predicted proteins | sample PeaSoiSIISIP2007_FD_187696 | JGI IMG/M metagenome (GOLD analysis project Ga0209415, IMG submission 187696) | Peat soil microbial communities from Weissenstadt, Germany - SII-SIP-2007 (SPAdes) (version 2) | ecosystem: Environmental > Terrestrial > Soil > Wetlands > Peat | place: Germany... | reverse complement strand
TGGAACTGGCAGACACACCATCTTGAGGGGGTGGCGCCGAAAGGCGTGGGGGTTCAAATCCCCCCTTCCGCACCAATACTTTTACTCCACTTCAATTACCAACAAGGGCAAGAGCTCGTTTGCATCGACCCACATGTAACGTTTTTCTTTCCCTGGCCCTTGCAACTTTACCTTCACCTGGCCAGACGCAATCCCCACGGCGCCCCCAAGCTTTCCATCAAGATCGGTGATCAAGCGGACTACGCTGCTGGTTCGCCAGAGAAACTTGTTGTTGAGAGAAAGTTCCGCCGCGCCAGCGGAGTATTTGATCTGCGCTATTTTCGTAGGGGTCACTTTGAGGCGATAGGTCGCGGTGACTGATTCCGCCAGCGGGCGCACGTTCCACTCCAAGACGTCTTGTACTTGGCGCACTCCCGCCAATCTCCAGATGAAATCGATGAAGACCAGAGCTGCAGGCGAGTAATCGCCAGTATCAGGGGTAAACTCGCCGCTGATCGGATCCATTTGCTGGAGAAAGCTGCCATTACGTTCAATCGCGCTGACCCACTGCTGCATGAGGTGAGCGAGATCGGCGGGCTTGCCGTAGAGCTCCATCCATCGTGGGGCACGAAGCGCGGTGAGCGCCTGCGACGCTCCACCCCAGGAGTTGCGCGGAATGGGGCGCACGAAGGCTGGATCGTCGAGCGCAATCGAGGACAACGGATACTGCGCCCAAAACGCTTTTGGGTTGTGGATCTGGCGCTTGTAAACCTTGCTGATGAGCTTGTCGTAAATTGCATCTTCGCCGAGCACGCGGCTAATCACGTCGCCGCGCACGCGGACGAAGTGGTCTTGGGCATCGAGGTCATAAAACGCCACGTCTTCGGCGGAATAGAGCTTGGTCATTATCAGAGTACGAATCGCCTCGGCATCCGCCCGCCAGCGGTCCGCTTCGGAACGCTTTCCCAGCGCGTCTGCCATAGCGGCCAGATATACGCGGCCGCCGTAGACTGTGGCCGAAAGGTCAGGGCACAGACGCGGCAATCCCGGCACGGACGGGCATTTGCGGGCATCGCCATCAGGGCAATAATTCGGCATTCCCGCCCAGCGCGGGCTGTTGTCTTGACCGGTGTCCCAGGTGCAGAATCCCTCGCACAGGCCAGTATGGCGAGTGTCGCGGTAGCGGCTGCAGCCACGCATCCCAGCGGCTGGAACCGGCATAGGCTTTTTCCAGCAACTCCTGATCGCCGGTCTGCTGCGAAAGTTCCCATGCCGTCGCGGCGATCGGAACCACCATTTGAATCTGCGCGAAGCCAATCGCCGTAGTCCGCACCCAACAGGGGATCTGCCCGTCTTCTTTCTGCAGAGCGAAGAAAATCAGATGATTGTTGCGGGCAATGTCAGGACGGATCAGCGAATACACGAGGCCTTCCTGCGGCGCGCATTCCAGCCAAACGCCCTTGTAGTTGCTGCCTTCGCTGAGCACAGGCTGGTCGTAGCCCTGCAAAACAATGGTGTTGCGATTGAGGACGCCGAGCGCATGATTGTAGGTAGCTTGATAACCGGCATCACTGGTTTCGAAAGAGATGCGCGAGTGAGCATGGGAAACTGCTTCGGGCCTCGCGTTCGCAGGTTGTGATTGCGCCGGGAAAGCGGCGGCCGCACGAGGAAAGACCGAGTAGGCCCCAGCCACTAAGCCTGCCTGTTTGAGAAATTCGCGTCGTATCATTGCCCGGTTACCCTGGTCGGCGCCCTTTAAAAATCCAACCGGTCCACCCTTTCCTCAGTTCGATCCGGGAAGTCGCGGCTGCCAAAGCTGCGAAAATCTGTTACGTCGCGCAGTGAATATGCGGCAATTTGCTTGCCTGCCTTGATGCGAAACAAGTCCACGCCTTGCACATCGTGCATCCAAAAGGCCGGGCGGTCGTCGGGCTTCTCCGTGGCGATCTCAATGTTGCTGAACTCAAGGTTGCGTGCGTGGCGCAAGAAAAAGCCACGCGCGGGAAGCGCGCCAAACATGGTAGCTTCCGGATAGCTGTTTTCTTTCTCCGGCGGGTCAAGCGCGGCCCAATCCTTGCTTCCGCCGCCGACTTGCTGGAGATATACGTCGGAAATTTTGATGTCTTCGATCAGCGCACCCGGGATGCCACTGATGATCGAGGGATACTCCGCAACCGCGCCGGAGCTCACGATATTGCTCAAGATAATGCGCTTCATGCTGCCTGGTGGCGTGCTGTCCGGCCCGCGCATGCGGGCTCCCAAGCGCAGAAATAGCGGTGAGTGCACGAGGCCGCGCATTGTGAGATTAGTAACGGTAATGTCCTCTATCTGTGCGCCGTCAACGGTCTCCAGCGCCAGGCCGCGGCAGCCCTCGAAAATACAATCGGAAATTGTGATGTTCTTGAAACCTCCGTTCGATTCCGTGCCGCACTTGATGCGGCCCACCGGAGGACGGGAGAGCAATGGGTACGACATGCGCCTGAATTCGCCGCTCAGCAAAGTTCCATAGTCGTAGATACCAGTGACGTAGCAGTTGGAGATGGTCACGTTTTCCGTGACTCGCGCATATCCTAGTGCAAAAGAACTTTTGGGAACGATGGCGTCGTCCCAGGGAGAATTCACGCTGCAATTGGAGACCCGGACATTCTTGCAGCAGTCGATGTCGATGCCGTCACGGTTGGTGTCGATCTTGAGGCCGTCGATGATGACATTGTCGACGCCGGTGAGCAAAATTGCGAAGTGGCCGCAGGCCAGCATGGAAAAATCGCGAAAGGTGACGTTGCGGCAATTCTTCAGCGAGATGGCTTTGTTGCCGACGCCGGGACTCTCCGCGAGCGGCATTTCGGTCTTCTCGCCCCGGCTCAGTCCCTTGCCCCAGATCAGCCCCGGACCCAGAATGCTCACGTCGTGCAGGTCTTCGCCCCAAAGGAGGCTGTTCCGCCAGTGATTGTGACCAAAGTCCTGGAATTTCTCCCAGGGCTGAAGGGGGCCGGCGGGATCGTACCCAGCGGTTGTCGTTCCTTCAGCTGGAACAGGCGCAGCCAGGATTGTAGCGCCCGCATCCAAATACAGCGCGACCGAACTCTTCAGATGGACTGAGTAGCAAAGATACGTCCCTGCCGGAAAATAGACGCTCCCACCCCCGGCTGCGGCGGCGTCGTCGATTGCCTGATTGATAGCGGGCGTGTCGACGGTCTTGCCGTCGCCTTTGGCTCCGAAGGTACGCACGTCGCGAACCCCTAGGCCCTCCGCCGTGGGCGTTCTGGGAGACGCTGCCGCAGACAGCGACTGGGCCTGAGCAGAGCTGGAGATCGACGTGACCCCTGCCGCAAGAGTTGCGGCCAAGAACTCTTTGCGGGTCATTCCGTTAGAGAACACATTTCCTCCTCGGCCTTTTCGGGAGTCCTAATTAACCTGACCGAGCGAAAAGGCCTCATGGTTGTGGCGGCTCCTCACAGGAAGCGTGAGCAGAGAATAGGCGAGTCCGCTCGCAATCGCATCTCCCCGGTATGGCGGCGAATATGTCTTTCGCCCATCTCTACTAGCGCACTTCGCCCGGTTTTCGCCGAGGATCATACGCTACGCCGGGCGCCACAAGTTGTGCTGCGCAAGGTCCGCATCGTACAATACGCGTTGCACCGCAGAGTCGGCGGCACCGGGTGAAGTCACAGCATGGTCATTCTACTCACGATCGTCCATATTTTCGTCTGCGCTTTTCTTATCATCGTGGTCTTGCTGCAAAGCGGCCAGAGCGGTGATATTGCCGCGGCTTTCGGCGGCATGGGCAGCCAAACGGCTTTCGGCCCGCGTGGCTCCGCCACGGTGCTGTCTCGCGTGACCACCTGGTCCGCGATCATCTTTATGGTGACTTCGATCACGCTTTCGGTTTACGCACAGCGTCGGTCGGGTTCAAGTTCAGTGCTGCAGGGTATCAAGAGTTCACCGGCAAAATCGCAGCCAACTGCGCCGGCAAAATAGCTCTGAGTCGTTCGACTGCCGTCCCTTCATGATTCACGAAATCCTTCCGGTGGGCCCGCTGCAGTGCAACTGCTCGGTCATTGGCGACGAGGCCACGCGCGAGGCCATGGTCATCGATCCCGGCGATGACATTGCGGATGTCCTCAGTCTCATCGCCAAGCACAATCTCCAAGTCAAGCAGATCATCATCACTCACGCGCACATTGACCACGTGGGCGGAGCTATGAAGCTGCGCGCCGCCACGGGTGCGCCCATACTGCTCAACCAAAACGACTACGCGCTGCTAAGAATGCTGGACGTGCAGGCGGCATGGCTTGGCATGGCCGATCCCGGCAAGGTGGAGATCGACCTAAGCATTGGGCAGGCGAACACGGTGAAAGCAGGATCCCTCGGCGCCGATGTCATTCATACGCCGGGGCACACCGAGGGCAGCGTTTGCCTCTACTTCCCTCTCGAGAAAAAACTCATTGCCGGGGACACTCTGTTCGCCGGCAGCATCGGCCGCACGGATTTGCCGGGCGGATCATTCGACAAGATTATCCGCTCACTACACGAGAAAGTGATGGCCCTGCCCGACGACACCGTGGTAGTGCCCGGCCACGGCCCGCTTACCAGCATTGGTGAAGAGCGGGAGAGGAATCCATTCCTGCAGAGGCGCTAGGCGCACTCCCGTGCAGGCGCGAGCGCGCTAGCTTCCGCCATTCAGATGTTTAAGGATTCGTGCTATTCCCCCCCGGAGCAGCTCTGGCGGAGTAATCAGGCTCACGACCAGATATCCGTCATCAGGGAAATCGTAAAAGTGCCCCGGATGAGCGAGCACTGACTGCTGCCGCAGGAGCGCAATCGCCAGATCTTCGTCGGACTGCGTCACCGGAACTCGCAGAAGTGCATACCATCCACCCTGGATTTCCAGACGCCGGCAGCTGTTCTGCAAGGCCAAATCATGATCGAGGTGCCGCAGATTCCCCCGCGCGCGCTCCAGCAAAAAGCCCTGCACGTTTTCGCGCTGGTCCAGCAGAACAGGCGCCGCCAACTGAATGGGTGCGCTCATAGAGAGAAACGTATCCGCGACGATTTCAAGTCGAGCCACCGCGTCTTTCGCCAGGACCTCAGGCCCACTGGCTGCAATCCAAGCCAGTTTCATCTGTGGTAAGCCAGAGATTTTCGACAGCCCGCTGAGCGTGAAGGTCAGTGCATCCTGATTCGCAGCGAAACTCGGCCGCGGCGCACCATCCAACGGATAGTCGAGAAACACTTCATCGGCGATCAGCGCCAGGCTGCATTCGCCGCAGATCGCATTGAGAGCGCTTCGCTCCTCCGCGTTCACGTAAGAACCGGTTGGATTGTTGGGATGAACGACGACGATTGCGCGAGTGCGAGGATTCACCGCCTGGCGAAGGGAAGGTAGATCAATCTGCCAGCCGTGGTCGTAAAGCAGCAGATACGGAACCAGTTTCACATCTTGCAGGTCGGCGAGAAATTCGAACAAAGGATAGCTGGGTTTGGGAACCAGAATCTCGTCGCCGGGATTGCAGAGCAGGCGAAACACATACGAATAGCCCTCGCTGGTGCTGGTGGTGAGCACCAGAGATTCCGGGTCAACGTCAAATCCTTGGTGCGGTCGGCGGTAGTAGGCCGCAACCGCTTCGCGCGCGCTGCGCAGGCCCTTGGGCTGTGGGTCGTAATCCATTGCCTGCGGGTTGCTCAGCGAATGCAATATCGCCTCAACGTCATAAGACACGCCGGCGCGAGTCGGATTCGAAACCGTCAAGTCGATGACTTCCCTGCCCGCCGCGAGCATCTCACGATGAACTTCGGTGAATCGGTTGGGGGCAAGCTGCCAGCCAGTGCGATGGGAAAACATGAAGGCCACATGATAGCGGATTGCGGCCGCGCACGGCGCTGGGAGAGTATCGCCTGAGAATATAATGGTTTGGTTTTCTCGCCATGAAAGAAGCGATCCAGCACGAACTGCGCTTGGCGGAGCGAACTCTTCGTTTAGGAGACGAGACCGCTTTTGATGTTCTGGTCAGGGCTCGGGAAATCGAGCGGCGGGGCAAGAAAGTCATCCACCTGGAAATCGGGGAGCCCGATTTCGCCACGCCGGCAAACATCGTAGCGGCAGGGGTTCGCGCTTTGCACGACGGCTGTACACACTACGGGCCCCCCGCCGGCTTGCCGGAACTCCGGCAGGCGATTGCGGAAGAAATCAGCCGTTCACGCCGGGTGAAAGTCTCCAGCGACGAGGTGGTTGTGGTTCCTGGCGGCAAGCCGATCATTTTTTTCAGCTTGCTGGCTTTGGCGGATGCCGGGGACGAGGTCATTTACCCCAACCCGGGCTTTCCCATTTACGAGTCGGTCATTCGCTACGCGGGAGCAACGCCGATTCCCATCCGCCTGCGTGAGGAGAAGCATTTCGGCCTCGACGTGGATGAACTCGCTTCGTTGATTAACGACCGCACCAGAATGATCGTTCTCAACTCGCCGGGAAACCCAACCGGCGGCGTGCTAAGCCAGCGTGACCTTCACGACATCGCCGAGGTCATCGGCGACCGCAATATCATGGTGTTATCGGATGAGATATACAGCCGACTTGTGTTTACGGGGGACCATCATTCCATCATCTCCGAGCCCGGATTCCAGGAACGCACTATTCTGCTGGATGGGTTCTCCAAGACCTATGCCATGACCGGGTGGCGTCTCGGCTACGGCGTGATGCGGCCCGACCTGGCCGCACACGTCTCTCGACTGATGACGAATTCGAATTCCTGTACCGCGAGTTTCACGCAGATTGCCGGGATTGAAGCGTTGCAAGGAGATCAGTCGCCGGTCGAACGCATGCGGACGGAATTTCAGCGCCGGCTCGAGGCTTTTGTAACCGGGCTGAACCGCATCCCCGGCTTTGCCTGCCGCGTCCCGAAGGGCGCGTTTTACGCTTTTCCAAACATCACCGCGACCGGATGGAAAGCCAAGAAATTAGCCGATGCGCTGCTCGAAGAAGCGGGCGTGGCATGCCTGGCTGGGACGGGGTTTGGCGAATTCGGCGAAGGCTATCTTCGATTCAGCGTGGCCAATTCATTGCAGAACCTGAATCAGGCGCTGGAACTTATCGAGCATTGGGCAATGAGAAATCTGCAGCGTTGTTGACGCAATACGGGGAGGTTATTTCATGGCTGCGCGGAGAACTAGCGGTGAAGGAAAAACTCCCAGCGCCGACCGGCCGCACATGCCCGGATACGGTTTGCCCGAAGGCAAGAAAGGCTTGCTGCCGTGGACATGGGCGGTGCAGAAGCTGAAGAAGAGCCACAATTATTGGGTGGCCACAACCCGGCCCGATGGGCGGCCGCATGTGATGCCGGTTTGGGGCCTGTGGGCCGCCGGCGTGTTTTATTTCAGCACCGGGAGACAATCTCGCAAGGCGCAGAACCTAACCCAGAACCCTAGCTGCGTGGTGGGCACCGAGAATGCCGCGGAAGCGGTCATCGTGGAAGGCGTCGCCCGTGAAGTACCCGACGTTTCGTTGCGCCGTAAGTTTATCGCCGCCTGCGAACGCAAATACAAATTCGACATGTCTTCTTTTGAGGGAGACATCTTGAATTTGAAAGAGCCCATCTACGCCGTGCAACCGTCCGTCGCCTTCGGTTTGCATGAAAAGAAAACGCTCAACACCGCCACGCGCTGGCATTTCCGAAGGTAGTATCATTTTTTGCTTGCGTCCGACGGACCAAAAACATGGGAAAGAGATTTCGTGTGTTCGCCACCTGTGACATTGGGAACGCCCTCGACCTGCTGCGTCAGCGAGGGTACGACGTCGAGGTGTATCCCAAACCCGAAGCGCCGCCCAAGAGCTTGATCGTCGAAAAGGTCAAATCCGGTGTCGACGGCTTGATCACCACGCTGCGTGACCAGATTGACGCCGAGGTTTTCGAAGCCGGCAAGGGCACGCTGCGAGTCGTCGCGCAGTTTGCCGTCGGATTCGACAACATCAATCGCGCCGACGCCAATCGCTATCAGGTTCCCTTCACCAACACTGCCGATGTGCTCACCGAGGCCACGGCGGAGTTTGCATTTTTTATCATGGGTGCGCTGGCGCGCAAACTGTGGCCGGCTGAACATCTGACTCGCGATCAGAAATGGGGTTATTGGCATCCCTACCTTCCGTTCCTGGGAGATGAAGTCACCGGCAAGACCATCGCCGTCATCGGCACCGGGCGCATTGGGCTGGCCATGATCAAGAAGTGCGCGGGCTTCGACATGAACATCCTGTGTTACACCCCAGCGCATCCCAACTACACCTACATTCGAGCCATTCAGGAGACAATGGACCTGCGGCATGCTCGCGGAATTTGCAATGGGAGGAACTCGATCAAGTACGTGGGCTTTGAAGATGCGCTTGCGCAAGCGGACTTTGTAAGCATCCACGTGCCCCTGCTGCGTGAAGGTGAGAGCGCGACGCCGACTTACCATATGTTCAACGAGCGCACCCTGCGCGGAATGAAGCCTACGGCGTTTCTGGTCAATACGTCGCGCGGGCCTGTGGTCGACGAATCCGCACTGGCAAAAGCTCTGCGAGAGAACTGGATTGCAGGCGCCGCGCTCGATGTCTACGAGAAAGAGCCCTTGCCTTCCGACTCGCCGCTGCGCGATCCTGCCATCGAAGACCGCTGCCGGCTTTATCCGCATTTCGCCAGCGCGGGCAAGATAACGCGGCTCTCGCCCGACCCGAACCTCGGCATGGCGGGACGCTGTGTTCAGGGGCTGATTGACGTACTCGAAGCAAATTACAATGGCGACATCAAGAAGATGCCGTACGTGGTGAACAAGGAAGCATTCGGGAAATAGGCTTCCTAAACTCGGCTTAACGCCTTCTACATCTCCGCCCGTGAACTCTATGGTTTGACTGTCTTTCTTGACGTAGTCGATGGAGTCCGCAGTGGCCAATCTTCCGCCCGATGGCCAGCAGACGGTAACTACGGCGTGCACGGCACATCGGGAAGGCCAGCAAGAGCCGCTTCGCTCGGTGACTACTCGGAAACCGTGCGTTCTTCCATTTTTCGCGAGCGATTCGCCGGCCCGTTCTCGTTGGAATCCGGGCCCAGCCAGACCCCACACACGGCTATTCGTAGCGTAGGGCTTCAATCGGGTCCAGATTCGCCGCCCGCAGCGCCGGGACCATTCCGCTGACTATTCCCACCACCCCAAGAATCGTGGTCGCGATCGCCAGCGTCTGCGGCGCGACAATCAGGCGGATATCGCCCGCCTCGGCATATTTCGCCATCGCGCTATACAAAGTCAGACGCCCCACCGATAGAGCAATGACATAGGAAAGCAGAATTCCAAACGCGCCTCCCATCCCGGTGATGACCAGGGCCTCTGCCAGAAATTGAAAGAGGATATCTCGCTTGCGCGCGCCCAAAGCCTTTTCCACTCCGATCTCGCGCGTCCGCTGAGTCACCGATACGAGCATGATGTTCATCAGACCCACTCCCCCGATGCCCAGCGTGACCGTCCCGATGAAGGCCATGAGAATCTTGATGCCCAGGATGATAATGCCGAACTGCGAGAGTTGTTTCTGCGCGTCGAAGACGAACACCGCCCGCATGTCATCGGGCTTGAAGTTGTGTGCCGAGGCCAGCGCGGCGCGAATAGCGGTGGTCAGATGTTCGTGGTCCAGGCCCAGAGAATCCATCCAGATTCCGTTCACGTAGTGCGTGTCCTGCAGAACTTCCATCGAGTTGTACGGAAGGTAGACAAGCCGGTTGGTGTTGTCTCCCGATTCCTGCATGCGCGGCTGCAGCACGCCGACCACCTGAAAAGTCACGTCATTGATGCGAACCGTCTGCCCCACTGCGGGCACGCCGGAAAACAACTTGTCCTTGGCCTCCGATCCGAGAACTACATCGAGCACGTGACCCAGGTTGTCTTGATCATTCAAAACCCGGCCGGAGTCCAGCGAAAGATTCCAAATATCCTGGAGCGAAGGATCAATCCCCAGAACGTCTAAGGTAAACGAGCGCGGACTGTTCACGACGGTCGCCGACATGTAACCCTGGCGGGCGACGTGACGAGCCAAAGGAATCACGTTGCGCAATAATTCGACGTCGTCATCGGTAAAGCGAACCCGTACGCCCGCTTTGTTGCCTCCCATCTCCTGCGATGTGCGTCCGGGAAAGATTCCGACCGCAGTGGCGCCATAACTCTCAAAAATGTTCTCAATCGCCTGCCCGAAACCGTTGCCATAGGCCAACAGAAGGACCACCGTCGCGATGCCCCAAGCCATGCCCAGCATGGTGAGCAGGGTCTTGCGCAGATCGTGGCGCATGGCGCCGTAGGCCTGGTATAACAAGTCGCGGCTCATGCTATTCCCGGCGCAGGGCCTCCACGGGTTGCAGAAGCGCGGCTTTACGCGCCGGGTAAAGCCCGGCCACAATGCCGGCAAAAGCCAGCGATCCGATTGCGATCGCCGCCGTCCAAGGCACCAGCCGGGGTGTGTCCCATCCCGGCGGAGACGGCAGCAGGGAAAGCAACGCCATTAGTCCGGCCGCTGCCCCCATTCCCACCCCGCCGCTTACGAGAGTAAGGAACGCGCCTTCGACAAAGAACTGAAACATGATGCTATGGTTGGTCGCGCCCAACGCCTTGCGGAGCCCGATCTCTCGAGTGCGGTCGGCCACAGCCACCAGCATGATGTTGATGATCCCAATCGCCCCTAGCGCCAGCGTGACCAATCCCACGCTGCCCAAGAAGAGGTTCATGGCGTCGAAAATCTTGCCCACTTGGTCCGACGTCTTGACCGTGTCCCACTCGTCGAACGAGTCGGGATTGGTGTAGTCGAAGCCGTGGTTCCGGCCCAGCACGCGATGAACCTCCAGCTGCGCCGATTCGTGCAAGCCGCGCGACCGCGGCTGGTAGTTCATGAAGCTGATGGCATCGGTGGTCTCGCCCGTATTCAACGGCGGGAAATTTTCCTGCATCGTGGTGAACGGGACCATGTTGCCTAGGTTCTGATTGGTGTTGTCGCCATGCCCAAGACGCTGCAGCACTCCGATCACCTCAAAACCTTCTCCGTTCAGCAGAACCGTGCTGCCGATCGATGGCCTGCCGGGAAAGAGCACACGCCGCGACTCGTCGCCCAGCACAATGACCCGCCGCTTCTGGGCCACATCCAGATCGTTGATCCAGCGGCCATCGGCCAGCGGCTCGTAGCGAACCACGTTGAAATTGGGCAGGACACCCAGGAACTGTCCGCTACTCTGAGAAAAATCGCTGACGATCCTGATATCGTCGCGTCGAATGACCGGGGTTGCGGCTTTCACATCTGGACACTGCGTCCGCACATCGAGATAGTCGCGATAGGTGAGGTAGTACCAGTGCAGGCCGGTAAAGCTGCCGTTCATGAGCGGCGCGCGGCCTCCCCATATGAACATTACGTTTTCGCCGATCTCATCGAACTGCTTGCGATTGCCCGAGCGGAAACCCTCCCCCAACCCGACCAGCAACAGCAGCGACCCCACGCCCCAAGCGATTCCGAACATTGTCAGGAACGAGCGTAGTTTGTGCGACCACAAGGTGCGCAAAGTCTGTCCGAAAATGTCGAGAATCAGGCGCATACGCCGCCCTCAATGATACGCGAGAAGCGGGCCGGCGGGTCTTAGCAAACTCTCGGAGATCGGAGGCAAGTTCGATACACAAACTCCGACTGGTTCAGAAAAGGGGCTAGTTCGCCGGTGAGAAATGGTAAAGGTTTTGGATCAGACCGATCTGCCGCCGAGCTTCCGTCTCGCCGTCGTCCCGAATCTGCGGCGTCAGATGACTATGCAATCCCTCGGGATCTACTGCCAGATCATAGAAGTAGTTGCGGCGATTGACGGCATCCACGATGAAGAACGACTTCCCGCTCTTAGTCAGCAATCCATACACCGGCGCGTAGCTGGACACGATGAGATATTGCGAACGCATGTAAACGGACTGCTCTTCAGCAGTCTGGGTAAACAGCGGCCTACCAAACAGCTCACGATTCACGGTCGGGCGCTGCCCCAGCAGGTAATAGAGGCTGGGCGTGATATCCAGCGAGAAAGCGATTTGCCGCGCATCCCAAACCATATTCTTGCGCAGGCGCGGCGGCAGATGAATGATCAGCGGAATGCGAATCACTTCCGGAAAAATGAAATCGGCGTGGCCGTAGCGGCCAAATTCGCCATAAGCATCGCCATGATCAGAGGTGAGAATGATGATGCTGTTGTCATACATTCCACGGTCTTTCAGGAATTGCACGAACCCGCCAAAGGCCGTGTCCATCCGCCGCATTTCCTGAATACTGATTTCGCGCCGACTGCGCCCGCCGCGCATGCGGTCCAGGGTTAGCGTGTGCACATTTTGCGGCTGCGTGTACGCGAAAATGGGCTGATTCTTGTTCCCTTGCGCATCGATTTTCGATTCCAATTCCTTCAGTGTGGGAATGAAATCCAAATCCTCCCAAAATGTCCGGCTCTTATCGAGTTCCGTGATTGTGGAGGACGGCCGCAGAATCTCCTGCAGAATCGGATCGACGCTGATGTAGCTCTGGTACCCATTGCTATCCAGCAGTTTCTGCAGGTTGTTCATGGGGTAGAAAGGCTTGATGTACTGCTTGTGCAGCTGCATCGCGCCCACCCAAATGGCGGGCTCGGAAAGCGCGGTGCCTGCGTAACGGGTGAACGCGTTCTGCATGACCACGCTGTCCTGCGCAAATTTTCCCATCTCCGGCGTGAAGTCGACTGACGAATTGTAGGCGGACACAAAATCCTGGCGAAGACTATCGATCACGAAGATAAAGATGTTGGGCTTCTCGCCCGTTGCGGGCTGCAAGTTCGGCACCAGGCTCACGTCCGCAGGACCGGCCGCCGCGTTGATGTTGGTATTGCTCTTTAGGAATTGATAAAAATCCGCGTGGGCTTCGTTGTTCACCGACCGCGACAAAATGTCGTATGCCGTCTTGAAGGAAATGTCTGACCCGGCGTAGGTGTCCAGAACCCCGCTCCAGTCGTCCTGCGTAGCAGGGTGATAGGCGACCTCCGCTTCATACACGCCACAACCCACGACCGCGAAGGCCAGCACCGCAATCGTCGCGGCTTTGGCGATTCGCCCCTGCAACGTCACCCCGGCCCAGCGAAGAAGGGCCAGCGCCGTCGCCCAGACCGCCACCACTGCGGTTCTCTGCAGCGCAAAATCCCAGTCCCGCGTGCGCAGAACAGCTGGGACTGCGTAGCTCATCGCCAGCAGCCCGGCCGCGCCCACGATCAAAAACCACCCCGAGGGCCGGCGATCCACCCGAGTTCTCGCCGCCAGCCGGCGGAAACCCGCCGCGCTCCCGGCGGTGTAGACCACTAACGCCAGTGCCACCACCGCCGAGAAGAGACCGGCCTGCAAGCCATCGAACGAAAGCGTGGGCAAAATCAAGCTGTAAATCACCCCCGCGCCAATCGCTCCCGCAAGCACGCCCGTCCCGGCCCGGCAGGCGGCGTTCGGCCATGGAGTCTTGCGCGCCGTCGCCTCGACCAGTTTCATCGAGATCCCGAAAGCGGTGAAGACCGCCAGATGGAACAGCAGGCTCACGCCAAATCCGCGCAGGCCCGCGCCCGGCAAACTCGCGGACGCCTGCGGCAACCGCTCCAGCCACGAGGTTCCTGCGAAAGCGCTCGCTACCGCCAGCGCAGCGAGGGTGGTCGTTGCCAGATTCCAATTCTTGACCGCGATAGGGTCCCTTTGCTTCTCCTCGCGCCCCGCCAGGTCGATCGCCGCCAGCCACATCAATGGAAACAGGCACAGCATGCTCCATACAAACGCGAACAAATCGCGTTCCATGTTCGCCAGCGCCGGACGGAACAGCAAATACACGGCCACGCCGCCATGAATGACCACAAAGCCAATTGCCGCTCTGCGCGTCTCAGCTGCCGCGAACGCGGGGCGTAGGGTCGCCACCACCGCCGCCAACAGCGCCGCAAACAAGTACGAATGAACTTGCACAAATACCGGCAACCAAGCCAATAGCGGGTGTTGAATGAACCCAAAATACGTAAACGGGATATACAGCAAGAGACAATAGGCAGAAGTCACCAGTAAAAATGCGCCGAAGGTGAAACGCGATAGCACGAAGAAAATGCGGTTTGCTACTCGAGAGGAAACACGCGAGTCGGGATTGGGCGCACGTTCCGCCATCGCCGCCCGGCTTTGCTTGTCAGCAGGAATATCGAGTTGTGGCGGCGAAACGATCATTCAAAAAGCCTGGAAGTCGGCCAGGAGAGACACCCACCCCTGCTCGCGAATCTACCTCTCGCGCCAACGGGTGGGCAAGTGACAGAGGTACCCGCCGGGCACGCGGATTGAATCAGCTCCTAAGGTACTTTTGATTTTCAGTGGCGCGGCGCTTCTAGCGCTGCGATAAAGGTCGCGGAAGAGAGGGGGGCTTCAGCCGATGGACTGCGCAATTCCATGCCGGCGCAAACTCGCCCTAACCCGCCGCTGCCGACTGCTTGCGCAAATATTGCAGCCCGCCCCACAGCACGACCGCAAAGGCCAGGCTGCGGGTCATCGCCGAGATGACCGACGCTCCGCCAAGAACGGTATCGGGAGGATCTCCCGCGCCCAAGGCACGCAGCAAATTAGACACCAAGCTTGCGGCAATTTCCGTTCCCATGGCCGCAAGCCACAGCGCCAGCACCATAGGCTGCAGCCGCGGCACCACCCACACCAGGGCCATGAGCAAGATAAAGCTATTCGCGAAGGGTAGCAATATAAACTGCTGAAATTGCTCGCGATAAACAAGATCGGCCCACGCGAATGTGGGCAGCGCCGCATAAAATGGCAAGGCGGCAATCGTGGTCGCGGCCGCCGCACATCCCGCCGCCGCCCAGGCCTTCGGCAGATACCGAAACCCCACAACGGTTGTGACAGTAAACACGCAGGCCACGCCAATGGAGAACAACCAATAAAGGGGTGGAACCGGCACTGCTGTGGCGATGCGGCTGATCAGAAAAGTCAAAGCCGCGGCCACGTTTGCCAGCCAGAACGCCCCCACTCGCGGCCAATAGACCACCCCGCCACTCACCCCAATCATGGCTGCGAATCCTTGCCGCAGCGGTGCCGGCGCAACTGCAACCTGTACTTGCGGCGGCGTCTCTGCGGGCACGGCAATCGGCTGCACTGCCGCAAGCGGAACTGGAGCATCGCTGGGCACGGTTGCGGCCGCGTTGTACTGCGGCACCGTCCGCGCCGGGGAAGGCATGGTCGAAACCCGCGCCGGCGGCGCCATCACGGGAGACGGCGTCCCAGCTCCGCGCGACTTGCCAAACCTCCCGGCAATCTTCCCCTTGATGGCCGCCAGATCCTCGCCCGTGATCGCGTCCTGCTTGTCGGCCGCTAAGCGTGAAACCACCATCCGCCGATAGCCGAACGTCCCTCGCGTCGCATTGGTGAAAGCGCCCACGCACACCAGCGAAACCAGCAACGCAAACCAACTGTAGTCATACGCCGAGGAAGCGCGATCATAGGCCTGCGTTATCGCGGGATTCTCGTAAGCGCCGGGCGTCGATTGCACGTATTGCTCGTACTGGTGATATTGCAAGGCAATCGAGTCGCGCATCGTCCCCGCGGCTTGCAGGTTGGTGAGATTCTGCAATGCGCCGAAAGAGCAAAGAACCAAGCCGATAACCGCTGCCGGCCGTCCCATCTTCTGAACCCCAAAACCGATGGCGCCAAATATGATGGACCCCAAGATGGCTGCGCTCAACGTGATCCCACCCGCTGCCGGCATGCCAGGCGTAGGCGAAGGTCCAAACATCACTCCCAAGATCGCGCCCACAATTAGGAATGCCGCTGCCCACACGCCCTGCGCGGCCGCTTGCCGTGCCATGACGTCGTTGACGACCTCCGGCCACGCGATCTTCTTCCACCATCTAGCGGGCTTTGGCTCGGCGGCGCGAACCACCACCGGACCCGCGAGATAGGCCGGAACATCAGGAACCACATTCTCCGGTTCCAGAGGAAGCGATTCCGCCTTGGCCAGAACTTGCGCGAACCGAGGATCGCCGCGCAACATGTTGAAGCGCCCTTCGGTCTTCAGCCTCGACAAACCGCTCGAGCGCTGTTCCACGGCTTTATTCAGCCATTCGATGGCCTGCTCGCGGTCACCTAAATCCGCGCTCACCAGCGCGATGTAGTAAGGCGAAACATGAACGCCCAGCCGCACCAGCGCCCGTAACACCGCGACAAACTTCGCCTCCGGATCGCCCTCGTACAGCTTGATCTGTTGAATTCCGGCCAACTGGTACTGCATGCTCTTGGGAATCTTGGCGTCTTCCAAGCACAGCGGAAGAAAGTGCTTGCCGTTTTCCCACGCCAGCATCACTTCCTTATTAATGTTCTCCGACTGCATGGAAATCTGCGAGATCATCAGGATGACGGTCTTACAGGAGTCGATGGCATTGACAATCTCCTCGCCCCACTTTTGCGCCCCGTCGATGCCTCCCTGATCGATCCAGGCCGCCACCCCCGCCGCTCGCAGGCGCTGGGTAAATTGCATGACTTGCGCCCGGTCATGGCTGGAATAGCTGATCATCACATCCGGCCCGTACCCCCGGTTTGTAACATCCACCTGTTCGTCCATACCTACAAGGCCCATCCCCATTGCCGATTCCGGCAGGCTGAGATTTTCATCCCGAAGCGGCTGGGAGTCAAGCGGCATCCCTAGCGGTCGTGGCTCGCTTTGTCCAGCTTCCACCACGAAGTAGACCAGTAAACGGCGCGACCTTCGCGACCTTTGCAGCTCGCTGGTTTCCATTTTGGCGTGAAGACTGAACCACTACTCGGAGTTCCCCGGGAGGACAAGAATTCAAGGTAACCGTCCTAATTCGTCCGCTCTGGTTACTTGACGGCTCCTTGCGCAGCAATCATGCTTGACCCCATTCGAGATTGGACCATTTGGAGGTTCGCTATGGCAGAGCTTTTTCGCAGATTGTGGGCGCAGGACGAGGCTCAGGACATCGCGGAATACGCCGTGATGTTGGCCGTAATCCTTGTGATCGTCGTGGGAACCATTCGACTGGTCGGCGTGAATGCCAACAACGTCTTCTCCAGCGTGGCCAGCTCTATCCCACAGTAGCGGTTCCATTCGGATGTCCCGGACAACAGTGGGCGGCATTTACGGCAGCCCGCTGAAACCTGTTTCACGACCGCAGAGCGTACCCCAGCTCGAAGTCTCGCAGCCTCGGCGACCGTCACCTCACTGATCTAAGTCGTGCGTCTCTACGGCTCGCGGACGAGGGGGGGACGAGTTCCTCCATCCGCAAGCAAGATCGCCCGGCACTGCCCGCCCGGTTGGGTGTCCGCGGATTCCACAATAAGGCGGTTGCATGCCGACGGCGTGCCCATGACCGCTAAAGCTTGCTCCTGTCTCGCCGATAGCCTAAGTGTTGCTCTCGCCAACTAAGAAGGTTCCTCAATGCGATTGCGAGTTCGGACCACCCTAGCACTCGCCATTTGTGTTCTGCTCAGCGCCTCACTTTCAAGTGCGGACAAGCCGATTACGGTTGCGCTCGTGTTCGATGGATTGACTCCGGAACAAAGGGCGCCGCTGCAGGCCTATCTCACAAGGGCCATGGGGCGATCCGTCAACCTGGTGGCTCCCGACCTTTATAGCGAGACAGTCGCTCATTTGGCCGATGGATCTTATGACTTCGCGTGCCTAGGCGCGCTGATGTATGTCCGATCCCACGCTAAGTACGGGGTCGTTCCCCTGGTCCAGCGAACCTCGGACTTGCGATTTCATTCGGTCTTTATCACCCGCTTCGGGTCGTCCATCCATTCGCTTCACGACCTAGCCGGGAAACGGTTCGCTTTCGGTGACATTAACTCGGCCAGTGCTCACCTGATTCCTTATCTCGAACTTAAGCAGGCCGGAATCAATCCCGAGACCGACCTCGAGCTTCGCTACAGCGGGAGCCACGTTGCCACGGCAGCTCTGGTGCAAAGCGGCGTGGTTGACGCGGGAGCGTTAGACGAAACCGTCTTCCACTCCTTGCTCGACAGCGGAAAACTGGATGGCGGGAAAGTCCGCATTTTCCACGTCTCTCAGCCCTTTGTCGACTATGTGTACGTGGCGCGCAAAGATGTGCCCGAGGCCGATCGGGAAAGATTTGCCCGGGCCCTTCTTGCCTTGAAGGAAGGCAAGGATGATCCTGCATTGAAGGTTCTCCGCGCTAGACAATTTGTGCGCGCCTCCGACGACGAATATGCCACCGTGCGGCAAGTGGCAAAAGAACTGAAAGTGTTCTAAGCAGAGGAAGCGTACGTCCGAGCAGCGGAACGCCGGTAGATCGGTTAAGCTGGAAGGTCTCGAAGGCCGCCGAAGCAACCTTAGCGCGTCTTCTTCTTGCGGTTCATTTTGTCGTGCATGTCTGGCCAGAACTCTTTGAGCTCGTTGGCAAAGCCGTCCCACACAAGCTGTGTGCTCCAGACGCCGAGGGCATTCGAGATGTGGCGCTCGCCTGCGGGATGGTAGGCCAAGGACATTTCCGAGGCCACGGCGTTCCCGCCAATTTCAGAGTAGTTGAATTCACTCTGGCCAGAATCGCCGCGCGTAATCAACAAGCGGCTGAGCACGTATCCGGTACGCCGTACGAATCCGCCTTTACCCAAACGAAAATATCGCGGGTCCTGCCGCAGCATGGAAGGAAAAATCGCCTCCGTGGTGAAGTTGCCCAGTGTGTTATCCGCGAACGACATGGCGAAGCGCCGGCCGTATCCTTTCAGCCCTTGGTGATACGACGGTTCGCTATTCTGCGCCTGGCCAATGCCCGCCAAGATCGCCGTGAACGGAAACTCGACGGGATCAAAACAATCTTTGGCCGTGATTTTAAACTTCGCCTTGACAGTCAGCGGAGGAACATGGTCGGCATTCTCGACGGTGAGGTAATTGGGCAACGTCCAGAGAATCCGATCGTTCACTGGGGTGGCTGCGTGTGCCGAGCTCTGGTCAGCCGTTTTTGGGGCGCCCGAGGATGACGGCGCGTCCGGTAGCGGTGGGGCCTGTTGCGCCGCCGCGGCCATCGACAACGCCAATATGGTAAGGGTAATTCTCAGTGCGTCACTGCCTGCGGACCGTCTTTCCACGGTTTCGCTCCCTGGGAACAAAACCTTCGCCACACAGATGAACTGGGCCCCAGGGCGGCTGTTCACCGCCCAACCAGCTGTTTCAGGATCTGAGATCTCCACGTAAGAACGAGCAGGCCCGCGAAGTGCCACGAAGCATACACCCGTTCGGCAAAATTACCTAGTACCACTTTCGTGCCATGCCGGGCCCGAAAAGGGACGCATCGCTATTCGGCGGATTCGATCTTGACCACGTGGATGGTCTTCTTATCGGGCTGCAAGGTGCCTGTGACTGTCACTTTCTGGCCGGCAAATCCTCGAGCCAGATCCTGGTTGTCCAGGCGGAAAACGTCGTCCTTGGAGGCGAGCACAAAGTCGCCGCCGTGGTATTTGACGCAGTAGAGCGTGCAATCGGCGGCGTTGCCTCCCATCGACTTGGACTTCAGCATCTCTTGATGCGAGCGGGTGAGTGAATGGACGTTGAGGGCGCACTGGCTGTCGGAGATCTCCCCTTTGAAAACGCGGTCGCCCGCGGTAGCGAAGCGCACGGAGGCCGACAAGGCCAGCAAACAGGTTCCGGCTAAGATTACGAATTTCTTCATTTCTCGACTCCTTCTATTATTCCGAGCGCATTGCTATGGAACTCGAATTTGTTTGGGTGAGGTAGCGCAGCGCGGCACGGCTGAAAGCCGTGCCCTCCCCCAACCATGCCGAACTAATGCTCACAATCTTCGTGGCGTCACGCTAGGGCGTAACCACGAATTTCATCTTCATGCCTTCGTGCTCTTCACTGCAAATCACGGTACAAACCACCACATATTCGCCGACTTCGGCGGGAGCGATCAAATGGAATTCCTGCGTCCCCGGTTTCAGCAATAGATCCCAGCCTGCCACTTTGGAGCGGTCTTTAGCACGCAACAATGAAAATCCGTGCACCGATCCATCCCGGTTCCAGGATTTTCCTTTGCGCGCCGTAATCCGCAACAAGACCGGCTCCCCAGCTTTCACCGTAATCTCCGGCGTGCGTTCGCCGGCAATCTTGTAACGGCTGTCTTTATCCGCCAGTACTTCGATGACGTGTTCCTGGGCGCGAGCCAGGGTCGCCGTCAAGATCAAGCAGGCCACTAGGGCGATTCCACACTCTTGCGCAAACGTTTTTCCGGTCAAGGGTTGCTCTCTTCTCCTATTGCGTCATGTAGTAAAGGACAAGCCGCGTATCCTCATCGGTGATGGTGGCGCGCACCCGCATGTGGCGAACAATCGTCGCCATCATGCGCGGCGGGAATTTCTGCGGAGCAGCGTGGCAACGGCCGCAGTTGGCGCGAAAGCGCCGCTCGCCTTCCAGCCGCATGGCATCCGCGTCTTCGCGACTTCGAACTGTGGGCGCGGCTGGGCTGTCGCTTTTTGGCGGGAAAGGTCCTGCCCATACCACTGAAGCCAGCGCCAGCAAGCTCATCAGAATTGTGGCCTTGATTCTCACTACATGCCCGCCCGACCCAATGGGAAAGCAAAGCGATAAGCAATCCCCACCGTCCAAAGATTTGCATTGCCCTCGGAACTGAATTGACGAGCATAGCTGGCCACGGCCTTCAGCCCATCATGCAAGTAGTAGTTGAGTCCGACTTCCCTCTCGCGGGTATTCGCGCCGGGCAGCCCCAGCGCCTCGGCATCGTCCGCGCTCATCTGGCCGCTGAAGAATTGTTCCGCTCTGCCGACAACTTCCAGGCGGCGCAGTCCGCTTTGCCACAAGGGCATCTGGCTCAAGCGGTAGGCGCCGTCCACCCAATAGCCGCTTCCCTGATTGGAGCGAACGTACTCGCCATGCATGTTTAAAGGAAAGCGCGCGGGTTGCCACGCGAAATAGAATCCAAAGGAGTTGAGGCGGGCATTTTGCAGCAACTTCTGCCAGGAGGCGCCGATTTCAATCCGCTGTCCGGGCAGGAAAACGCCCATCCGCCCACCTACGCCGCGGTCCGACTGCAGGTTGTTATGCGTGCTGCTTATCGCCGAAACATAAGCCGCATAGCTCAAAGTCGCCTTGGCGTTTGCCGGGACTCCCCCGCGCAGCATGATGCCGTCGCTCGATTCGGCCAGCAGCGGATAAATCAAAGGATCTTGTTGCAAGCTCCGAATCCAAATGGGATACAGGCGCTCATTAAAGATGCCGAACGGGGTCAGAAACCGCCCCATCGTGACCGTCAGGTATGGGTTGGCGATGTAGTCCACTTGTGAGTAGTCCAGATTCTTACTCACCATGCCCTGGTAAGGGGCGCCATCGGAGGGGCGCTGAAATGCGCCCTCAAACTCCGCTCTGGACTCGATCAGCCAACGATCTCCGATAGGGAGAAGCAGGACGGGGTTTACTTGGGCGTCCAGTTGATTTTGTCCGGCCGTGACGAAATTGAAGTAACCAGCGCTGCCGGTAAGAATAGGGACGGGGCGTTCCGAGTCAGAAGTTTGCGCCAGCGCGGCGGATACCACACAGAGGAGGAACAAGAGGCAGGCAAAACCGGGCAGGCCAAAGGTCCGCTGATACTTCGACTTCTCGACAAGACACATCAAAGACGCTTCTCATCTTCTCCGCTGCTACAGTGAGTCAAATTGTCGTGCATCTCCCATCACCCACGGAAGATAACCGAGGTAATCGAGGGCGGTTCGCTTTTAGAACAGCTGGCTTTTTGGGTCCTGTCACTCACGAATCGGGACCTGCCACGTCTAAGCCATGTCAGCCGGCCAAACCGGCAGGAGGAACTATGAAGCAGCAACCTCGACTCGCTACCTGGTTGGGCATCGTTCTCGGGACCTTCAGCGCGCTGCTGTTGGTCGCCGCGCAGGGCTACGCCGCGAATTCACACGGCCGGCTCACGGAAGAATTCCACCAAACCTATCCGCTATCTTCGGGCGGGCGCGTCGAGCTGGAGAATATCAACGGCGCGGTACACATCACCGCCTGGGACCGTGACGAGGTCAAGGTGGACGCGGTCAAGTCCGCCGACACTCAGCAGGAACTGGACGAGGCCAAAATCCTGGTCGACACCGAAAAAGACGCCATTCACATTTACACCAAATATCCACCCCATGACCGTACGTTCGACTCCACTGGGAACAATCCCGCCAGCGTGGAGTACACAGTCATGGTGCCGCGCGGCGCCCGTTTGGATGAAATAAAACTCATCAACGGCTCGCTGGACTTGGAGTGGGTGAGCGGCGGAGTCCACGCCTCGTGCATCAACGGACGGCTCAGCGCGCATCTCGCGGGAGGCAGCACCCAGTTGTCAACCATCAACGGCTCGTTGGACGCCCGATTGGACCGCCTTGGCGAGTCCGCCATCGAATTGTCTTCCATCAACGGCAGCGTGGATTTGACGGTGCCTTCCGACGTGAAAGCGGAACTCGAAGCCACCACCGTGCACGGCGGGATCAACAACGATTTTGGCCTGCAGGTGCACAACCACCAGTGGGTAGGCCATGATCTGCATGGCGAACTGGGAGGCGGTGGAACCAGAATCAAGCTCAGGAACGTCAACGGCGCGATTCAGGTGCGGCACGCCAGCGACGGGCGAACGCTCAGCTCACCTAAGGATTTGAATTCCAATGGAGATGATAGCGCGATCTAAATTGGCGGAAGCTTGATCGCTACATCGGCTGGGCAACAGCTCCTTTGTTGTCACAAACCGCCCGCAATGCGGATTCGAGCACATCCATCCCCTCGTTCATTTGATCTTGAGTGACTACCAGAGGAACAAGCACGCGAATCACGTTGGCGTAGGATCCAGCTGTGAGCACGATCAGCCCGTGCTCATAGCAGTGCTGCACAATCTGTTTGGCTTCGTGCGCGGCCGGTTCACGGCTTCCCGTGGATTTCACCAGCTCGATCGCCTGCATTCCGCCAAGACCACGGACATCTCCAATCAAGGACCAGCGCCCTTGCCATTCGCGAGCGCGTTTCTGAAAGAGGTGCCCCAGGTCATTGGCTCGCGCCAAGAGATCCCCGTGCTCGAACAGATCCAGCACCGCGAGCGCCGCGGCGCAAGAGAGCGGATTCCCCGCGAAAGTGCCACCCAGACCACCGGGACCTGGAGCATCCATGATCTGCGCGCGTCCTGTGACTGCCGCGAGCGGCAGCCCGCCACCCAGCGATTTCGCTGTCACCAGAAGGTCCGGCTCAATGCCGTAATGCTCACAGGCGAACAGTGCGCCGGTGCGGCCAAATCCGCTTTGCACTTCGTCGGCAATGAACAACACCCCATGCCTGTGGCAAATATCGATCAGCACTCGGAAAAAGTCTGGAGGTGGAACCACGAAACCGCCCTCGCCGAGCACCGGCTCCGCAATAACGGCCGCAACATCTTCCGCACCGACCACCCGTTTGAAGGTATCCTCGAGATGACGTGCGCAGAACAATTCGCACGACGGATACTGCAAACCATACGAGCAGCGATAGCAGTAGGCATACGGAATGCGATACACGTCGCCGGGAAGCGGACCGAACCCGGACTTGTAGGGATGGGTCTTGCTGGTGAGAGCCATCCCCATCATGGTGCGTCCGTGAAACGCATCTTCGAAGGCAATCACGCCCGGTCTTCCGGTGAGAGCGCGCGCAATCTTCACCGCGTTCTCCACCGCTTCGGCGCCGCTGTTCAGGAACAGAGTCTTCTTGGGAAACTTGCCGGGCGTGACGTCGTTCATCCGCTCAGCCAAGCGAATATAACCCTCGTAGGGTGTGACCTGCACGCAGGTGTGCAGAAAACGGTCGAGTTGCTCGCGCACGGCCGCAACCACCGGCTCTCGGCGATGACCTACGTTCAGACAACCGATTCCGCCGGCAAAATCAATGTAGCGATTGCCGTCCACATCCTCGATCCATGCATCTTCTGCCTTGGCAACATAAACTGGTGTCGAGTGCGAAAGGCCGCGCGGCACCGCCATGGCGCGGCGCTCGCCCAGGGCTCTGGATTTCGGCCCCGGAATCGGGGTTTGCAATTTTATGATCCCCATTCAATTCGCTTCCCAAGTTCAGTACCAGCCAATCGGCTGTTCATTCAAATTGATATGTACCTGCTTGGTCTCAAGGTATTCTTCAATGCCCCATGGCCCAAGCTCACGCCCAAAGCCCGATTGCTTGTATCCGCCCCAAGGCGCCTCGACGTAAGTAGGTTGCATGTGGTTCACCCACACGATGCCGGCCCGCAGCGCCTTCACCGCGCGAAAAGCCTTGAAAATATCCCGCGTCCAAACCGCCGCAGCCAAGCCATATGGCGAGTCGTTCGCGATCTTCACCGCGTCTTTTTCGTCTTCAAACGGGATTACCGCCGCGACCGGCCCGAAAATCTCGTCGCGGGCAATGCGGTCGGAGTTCGAAACGTCATAGAAGATCGTGGGCTCGACATAATAACCTTTCGCAAATTTCTCGGCCCGGCCGCCGCCGCTGGCAAGTTTTGCTTCTCTCTTCCCGATATCCTGATAGGATCGCACCCGTTCATACTGATCTTTGCTCACGAGCGGACCCATCTTCGTCTCGCGGTCGAGCGGAGGGCCCAGCCTAATCTTCTTGGCTTTGTCCGCCATGGCCTCCACGAATTTCTTGTAGATCGGCTTCTGCACCAGAATTCGGCTGCCCGCGGAACAAACCTCGCCCTGATTGATGAACACGCCGAACAATGCTCCATCGATCGCGGCTTCGAAATCCGCGTCGGCAAAGAAAATATTAGGAGACTTGCCACCCAATTCCAGCGTGACCCGTTTCACCGTGTCGGCCGCCTGCTTGACGATGATCTTGCCTACGGCGGCGCCTCCCGTAAATGCGATCTTATTCACATCCGGATGCTGCACCAGCGGCGCGCCACAACTCTCGCCGAATCCCGTGACGATGTTCACGACCCCCGGAGGAAGCCCTACGTCCGTCAGCCAGTTCGCCATTTCTAAAGCTGTGATCGGAGTCTGTTCGGCTGGCTTTAACACGCAGGTACAGCCCGCGGCCAGCGCCGGCGCCAGCTTCCATGCCGCCATTAGCAGCGGGTAGTTCCAGGGAATGATCTGCCCCGCCACGCCGATGGGCTCCTTCAACGTAAGACTCACGGCGTTGTCGGGAACCGGGTTTACGTATCCAAGAATTTTCGTCGCCAAGCCGCCGTAGTATTCGAAGCAAGTGGCGACGTCCGCGATATCAAATTCCGCCTCAACGATGGGCTTGCCTGAATTGCGGGACTCTAACTCAGCCAACATCGCCGAATTCTGGCGAATCTTTTCCGCCAAGCGGAAAAGTACGCGCCCGCGTTCCTGCGCGGTGGTGGTGGCCCAGGGGCCATCATCAAATGCGGCCCTGGCTGCGGACACGGCGCGGTCCACATCTTCCGCGTTCCCCTCCGGAACCCGCGCAATCGCCTCTTCGGTCGACGGGTCATACACCGGAAACTTCTTGCCGGACTTGCTCTCGACCCATTCGCCGTTGATGTAGAGCTGATAGGTGCGGGCTTCGGTTTTCACTCCGCCGGACATTGGCGTCGGCCTCCTGCTTGCGTTAGGGCCCAAAGGCCCGCCTTTCTTTGCGTCGCGTCAACTGCGCACAGTTGCGGGACTGGTCGATTGACAAATTCGATGCTACGCGACATCCTCGCTACTCCTAGTTGGGTTCGTAGGCTGGATCGGGGCCGTACTCGTTTCCGCCGGCCGTCCCCTCCAGAAAGCCCACCTCGATCAAGTACCAGAGACCAACGATCGGAATTAGCCCGATCAACATGAACCATCCACTCTTGCCTCGATCGTGACATCGCTTGACATTGATCGCCAGAGTTGGAAAGAACATGACAAATGCATATGCGAGTGGGAGAACAGTAAGACTCGCGGGGTACGTGACGGCCAGAACTAGACAAACCGCGTAGATGAGAAGGTAGGGAATGAAGTATCCCCAGAATTTCGCACGGGGAATACGTCCCTTAAACGAGAACAACAAATCCGAGAGCGCCTTGTGGCGGCCACAGATGAAAAAGAAGAATGCCGCGAGGCCAATGAAAAACAGCGTGCCGCCAAACATCCATAACTCATAGGACCCCAGCGAACTGATCTGGAGGGCCGGAAAAAATACCAGTCCGATGCCGAGGGTCGTAGTAAGCAAGCCGCTGCTGCCCGCAAGGAACATCGTGGTCCGGCTATATTGTCCGCGAGGAACGGACTCGACGATAGAAAATCTCACCAGCGCCCCGAACATGTAAAGGAAAGGAATGAGCTGAAGCACGACGGCCAGAGAGAGAAGCTTTTGAAAGGTTTCCTGAACCCCGGCGCCCAGGAAATTCATGACGACAAGAAAAGCGGAGACCAGGGCTTGGACGATGAGCGCGACGTAGGGCGTGCCATACCGTGGGTGGATCTTGCCGAGCTCCGAGGGCATGTAGGAGTCCAGCCCCGCGACAAACGGAATGCGCGCCGAACCGCCCATCCACGCCGAACCAATGCCGGCGATCGAGAGGCTGAGCATAAGAGCGAAAGGCGCGACCATCCACCTCAACCCAACTCTGCCCGCCATTTGGCTCACTCCTTGCACGATGCCCTGCAATACGCTGATGTCGTTCTTGCTGACTGCAATCAGCAAGCTCAGGGTGGCCCCGATGTAGAGCAAGCCTGAGAGCACGCCGCCCCAGGCCACTGCTCCAGGCAGCGTGCGTTCCGGATCTCGTATCTCGTCCCCCATCACCGATGCCAACTCCAGGCCGACCAGACCAAAACAGATCACGCCAAAAGAGTTCAGCACAAACCTTGGGTTTGCCGGAACGCGGAAATCGGCGGCCGTGAGCGTCGTTCCAAACCGCAACCAAATGACAATCCCCAAGCCGATCAAAACCGCCGCTGCAACCCCCGTGCCGATCGCGCCCACGTTATTCAACCACTTCCCTACACCGAGCCCGACGATATTGAGAATCGTCAGCAACGCCAGCAAGGCCAGAGAAATCATCAGAGCGAATGTCTTGTTATCGGCGAGCCCCTGATGACCCGAACCGAACACGAACACCGACACGCCAACGAAGTAGAGCATGACCGTCGGCACATAGAGCATATTGTTGGTCCAGTAGCACCAACCGGAAAGGAATCCGTGGAAATCGCCGAACACCTCCTTGGCCCACAGATACACGCCGCCCTCGCCGGGATAGCGATGCGCCAGTTCGATCACCGCAATGCCCTGCGGCAAGAAAAACAGCAACAGCGCGATAAGCCAGAGCCAGATGGTGACGCCGCCATTGGCGGCGATGGAGGGTACAACGTTAAGATTGAAGACGGCTACGACAAACAGCAAAACCAAATCCCAGCGCCCAAGCACGCGCTTGAGGTGAGGTTGGCTAACCTGTTGCTCGTCTGTGGGCAAGAAATGTCTCCAGATTGTCCCTGTGCTCCTCTGTGGTTCAACGCTTGAACCACGGGGGAACATGGAGGATAAAAGATGACAGATGCTCAGGGCGCGGCTACTGCCATCCGTTCCTGTTGCGCGGCGGCCAGCGCCGGAGCGACGTCCGCAAAGGCGGCAATGTGCTTTTCGATATCCGCCTCGGTGTGCTGCACGGAAATCGTCCACTGCTCATCCCACCAATAGGGCTGCGGCATCACGCCTCGGTTCACCATGCCGAACCAGTAGTGGCGCCACAGATCGGTGTCCACGGTAATCCAGTCGCGATAGTTCTTAATCTCTTTCGGATACAACATCAGCGCGCCATTCGCGCCCGCGCTGGCAATGTAAGCCTGCAAGCCAGACTTGGCGATGATCTTGCGGTAGCCTTCCGTCAACTTGGCGCTCAGCCTCTCCACATGCGCATAGTTTTCGCGTGTAAGCACTTCGCCAAACACCGCCAGTCCCGCCGCCATGGAAACCGGATTTGTGTTGTAAGTACCGCCATGAAAAACCTTATGCTGCGAGATGAGATCCATCGCCGCCGTGCTGGCTCCGAACGCCGCCAGCGGAAAACCTCCGCCAATCGACTTCGCCAGGCAGATCATGTCCGGCTTCACGCCGAAATATTCCGATGCCCCGCCCCAGCCCAGCTTCGCACCGGTTTTCACTTCGTCGTAGATGAGCAGGGCGCCATTTTTCGTGCACAGCTCGCGCAGGCCTTCCAAGAATCCGGGCTGCGGCATGCACAAGCCCACGTTCATCATGATCGGCTCAAGAATAATCGCGGCAATCTCGCCCGGATTCTGCTGGAAACGCAACTCCACAGTCGCTAGATCGTTGAAAGTTGCCACCGGAATATTCGCCAGCGATGCTTTGGGAACGCCCAGCCCGCCGGTAACGGAAGTGGGCGCATGCACATCGCCAAAATCGGGCGCATGCGGCTTGACGCTGACCAGCGCGGAATCGTGCAGTCCGTGATAGCCGCCTTCAAACTTGATGACCTTGTCGCGCCCCGTCGCCGCCCGCGCCAGCCGGATGGCGTGCATGGTCGCTTCCGTGCCCGACGAGCCAAAGCGCAGCATCTCGACCGGAAAGCGCTTGCAGATTTCCTCCGCCAGCTGCCACTCCATGTCATGCGGCATGCCGAACATCGTGCCCGTGCTCAGCCTCTTCTCTACGGCCTTCATCACCGCCGGATGACAATGCCCCGCCATCAACGCGCCAAAACATAGATTGTGGTCGATGTAGTCGTTGCCATCCAAATCGCGAAAATGGGACCCCTGCCCTTCTTTCACGAAAATGGGATACGGGTCGTAAGCCCGGTAATTGCTCGCGACTCCGAGCGGGATGCGCTTCAGATTGCGTTTGTGCGACTCGGCAGACTTCGGCGTCCGGCGCTCGAAAGTCGCCAGTTCTTTCTCCAGTTCGGGGTACATCTTAGGTCTCCGGGAAGCTCCGGCCGGACAAGACGCGGCCATTAGATTGGCCCCAAGCGGCCCGCGCCGCCCGGGGCTTCGCGCTAGAAATATAGTTTCAAAGCCAATTGTACTTCGCGCTGATCTTGGGATGTGGCCGTAATCTTGCCGAAGGCCGTCGGCCCGTCGGAAAAATGCCCGTCCGGATTGGAAAAGTTGGTGTGGTTGAAAAGATTGAAAATCTCCGCCTGGAACTGCAGATAGGTGGCTTCCCTCAGCACAATCTTTTTATGCACCGCAAAATCCCAATCTTGGAGCCCCGGACCGCAACAGATCGTCCGTTGGGTCCCGTTATTGAACTGACCCAAAGGCGGATCGCTAAAATCATTCGGATTGAACCAGAAACCGCCGTTTGTTTTTGGATTCAGCTTCTGGAATGGCGCCACCAAACTCGGCGCTTCCGTTCCGGTGAAGAACAGGCTGTTGATCAGCTCGGTGTCGTCCTGCGTATCCAAGCGAATCGGGAACCCGCTCTGGAACTGGGTGATGCCGGAGACAGCCCAATCATCCAGCACCCTCCCGGCCGCACCCTGATGTTTCGGGATGGGCAACTCCCAGTAATAACTGATCACAAAACGTTGCGCCGAATTAAATAGCGAAAGCCCGCGGTTGGCGCCGTAGTTGAACGGATCCAGCGTCTCTTCGAAGGTGGAGGCGTCATCCAGCGACTTGCTCCAGGTATAAGCCGCTTGAAATTGCAAGCCGTGCGAGAATCGCTTCTCCACCATCGCTTCCAACGCGTTGTAGCTCGAGTTGGCCACTGTGTCTTCGGCGAAGATGTCGGTAAACACCGGAACGCCGTCCGACGGGCAACCGGCGCCGGTGGTCGGAATGCAACTTGGCGAAGAAAAAGGCCGCAAACCGACGAGGTTGATCTGCGGATTTCCAGGTCCAACTTGCGGCGTGGGCCCGTACGGCAAATGCAAAGTGAAGCCCGGAGGAATGCTACTCGCCGGGAGAAGCCACTGACTGTCCTCAACCTTCGGCCCGCAGGCGTAGTCGGCGCTGAGGGTGGAGTTGGCGTTCGGATTCGCACTCCCGTCGGGCAGCGTGGGGGCGTAATACTGCGAGATGTTGAACATATCCAGGCAGGTCTGTGGATTCGACGGGTTGATATCGTGGCTCGCCAGCAAACGGTGCCCTTGCGACCCCACATAACCCAACTGAAACATCATGTCCTTGGCCACTTCTTCCTGAATGGTCAGGTTGTATTGCGCGCTGTACTGCGACCGCAGGTGCGGCTGGAAATCGCCAAAGAGAAGAATGGGACGAAAGACCGACAGATCCTGCGGCGTTCCCGGCGTCGGCGTCAGAAAGCCGTTGAATGGATTCGGGCTGATGGTGCCATTTTGCCCGACAAACGGAGTATTGAGAAACTCATTGGACAGCGACGTGCTCCCGCCAAACGGCGGCTCGGCGCCAAACTGCGCCAGCACCAACTCCTCAATCGGATTGTAGAAAAGCCCCCATCCCGCCCGAATGCTGGTCTTGCCACTGCTGCCGGGGCTGTAGGCCAACCCAACCCGCGGAGCAAACGCCTTGTAGTAGGTCGATGTCAACCCGGCGGGAACGCCTTTATCCCCGGGGACCACCAGCCCGGTCGGACAGTCCGCCTGATCGGCGGATTTGCACGGGTAAACCGTGCTGGTCTGTCCTGGCCGGAAGGTCTCCACGTGCCCGCTGATGTCGGTGGGCGGCGGCGAAAACTCCCAGCGCAAACCGTAGTTCAGAGTCAAATTCGGCCGGAGCTTCCAGCTATCCTGCGCGAAGGGATACACCGTGGTGGCGCGAACGTCTTCTCGCTGCGCGGAACCTTGCAGATAAACGTCAGAGAGCCCCAGCAGAAATTCCGCATAGTTATCGCCGTCATTCGGCACGATGGCGTTCGGACCCGTGTTGTCGAACGTGTAATCGCCGTTCACGTCGAAGTAATAAGTCTGATCAAAGCGCGAACGGCGTGCATCCACTCCAAACTTGAATGTGTGATTGCCCTTGACCCAAGTGACGTTGTCCGCCCACTGAAAGCTGTTGCCCACTTGCGGCAGCACGCCTTCCCAGTTGTTACCGATGTTCGCCCCGCCCCCAATGCCAATGAACGGCAATCCCTGGTTGGCTGCGGGCAGGCCCGGCGTGATCCCCAGCATGGGATTGGGAGCCGACAAGCCCGGCGTGATTGCCGAGGAATCCGAGGTGCCGGTGAAACAGAAAGCGGTTGCGTTTCCGGTACATGAACTGGTCACCGCGCCCGTCGTTTGCGGCTTCAAGAATCCCAGTTGTCCTTCCCGCATATAGACGAAGCGCGCTTCATTCACCAATGCATTATTAATCGTCCAAGTGTGGCTCAGGTTCCACTGCTGATAGCGAGAGTCGTTAAAGTTTCCGAAACCGGGAACATTCGCTCCGGCTTGCTCGAATGTGTCGTAGGGCATCAACTGCGAGACGTCGTTGTAAAAATAATAAGCGTCAAAACTCTGATGGTCGTTGATCTTGTGGTCGAAGTGAATCGTGAACTGGTCCTCGAAGTCGCTGCCCACGGGGACCGACTGATTCTGGTTCGTTCCGACGTTCGCCGTGGGGACGAAACGCATCAGATTGACCGCCACCGGATCCTGGCACGCCGACGGGAGAGCTCCACTGGGGAAAATATTCGACCACAGAACCCCCGCCGCCGGCATAGTCCCGCCAGCCCCGCTGATGGCCCCGCTGCATCCTGGCCGTCCGTTCAGAACATCCGCGACGAACTGATCCGTGATCTGATTGGGCGTGCCCGATGGATTGGTGGGAGTGATGCTCCCGGGGATTATCTGTGGAAAGCCTCCGACATCGGAGAAATCCCCGCCCCTTTCCGTGGTGGTCGGCACGTTCACCACATCGCCTGGATCTCCCTGCCGCACTCGCCGTCCTTCATAAGAAATGAAAAAGAACGTGCGGTCCTTCTTGATCGGCCCGCCCAGCGTCCCGCCAAATTGATTCTGATTGAATTGCGGCCTCACGGTGTTGAAGTATCCCCGCGCGTTCAAATCGGTATTGCGGAGGTACTCATAGATATCGCCGTGCAAAGCGTTCGTCCCAGACTTGGTGATCACATTCACCACCGAGCCCGAATTCCTCCCATACTCCGCGTCGAAGGTATTGGTGATGACGCGAAACTCTTCCACGCTGTCCGGCGTGGGCTGAATGGTTGGCAGATTCACAAACTGATCGTTGGCGTCGCCGCCGTTCACGCTGAAGTTGTTCGCGCGCGTCCGTCCGCCATTCACCGAGACCGACCCCGCGTCATCCGATCCATAGGCCAGGCTGCCGCTGCTGCCCAGCTGCGACTGCACCCCCGGCTGCAACTGCAAGAATTGGTACGTGTCGCGCGCGTTCAGCGGCAACTCGTTGACCGAGCGGTCGTTGATCACCGCTCCTAGCTGGGTGGTGGTCGTGTCCACCTGCGGAGCCTCCGAACTCACCTGCACCACGTCCTGTACCTCACCCAATTGCAGAACCGAGTTCAACGTGACCACCTGATTGACATCTACGATGATGTTGCTTTGCACGTTCTTCTTGAAACCGGGATGCTCGAATTCCACCCGATACGTGCCCGGCACTACTTCCACGAAGTTATAGTCTCCGCTGTCGCTGGTTTGGGTTTGCCGGCTTGCCGCCGTGGCCTGGTTGGTCAGCGTCACACTAACCCCGGCCAATACGGCGCCCGTCGGATCGGAAATCCGCCCGACCATTCTGCCGCTGGTACTTTGTGCTGCGCTGGTAACGCTAAGGACGGATAACAAACCAATCGCTGCAAGCCAAAAAGCTACACCACGATGCCTGGTTGACGAATCCATGGGGACCTCCACGGGATGCGGCGGATCGTTGATTCAACTAGGGTACGCCTTGCACTCGGAAAAAACCTTGCTATAATCGCGCAACGTTAGAGAACCATCCTGCTGACTGTCAAGGGTAAAATACTTTTCCGCTTGAGAAGAAATTTTTATGGGAAAGTGACCGGGCGTCATGAGAGCTTCATCGACCAAACCCTATTTCAAGATCGGCGATGTCGCCCGCCTCGCCGGTATTTCTCCCTCGCTCATCCGTTCTTGGGAAAGCCTGGGACTGACCCGTCCGCGGCGCAGCGCAAGCCGTTATCGGCTTTACACCGCCGACGACGTCAAACTCCTCAAGCACGCACGTTTCCTGCGCCGGGTGCGCGGCCTTAACGCTCCCGCGATCGTGCAGACCATGAAGCGCCAAGGCTTGCTGCATTCCAGTTCCAACGGCGCCAGTGCCGGTTTGGGCGTCAAACTGCGCCAGTTGCGCCGTACGCGGGGCTTATCTCTCGCTCCGGTCGCCAAAGCGGCGGGCATCTCGGTCGGATTCCTAAGCGCGATCGAGCGTTCGCACATGAGCCCCTCGGTCGGCACCCTCCGCAAGCTCGCCCGCTTCTACGAGACCAACATTCTCGATTTTTTCGATCCCATGGAATCTCGCAGCCGTCTGGTGCCCCCGCATAAGCGCAAGGTGCTTGAAGCCGGCCGGGGCGTCCGCATGGAGTTGCTCGCCTGGGGAAACACCCTGATGGAGCCGCATCTGTTCCGCATCGCTCCCCACGCCGGCAGCGGCGAGTCCTATACCCACGAAGGCGAGGAGTTCCTTTACGTCCTGCGCGGCGAACTCCGCATTTCGCTCGAACACGAAGAGGAATTTAATCTCAGGCCCGGCGATAGTTTCTATTTCGAGAGCTCCACTCCGCATTGCTGGACCAACCCCGGCAAGCGGGAGACCTGGGTGTTGTGGGTCAACACTCCGCCGACTTTCTAGCGCGCTGGTCGAAGGAGGGTCGAGAATGAAAGGCCAAGGAGGCTTAACCATGGTTCGGCGCTCGCTCAGTCTCCTCGCGCTACTGCTGGCCTTTGTCCTGTCGGTCTCTTGCGGAAAGAAAACGCCGGCGCTCAATCTTCTGGTGTGGGAGGGCTACGCCGACCCATCGTTCGTCCGGACCTTCGAGCAGGAATACCACTGCAAGGTTTCCGCCTCGTACATGGGATCGAGCGACGAACTAGTCGCGAAACTCCGCGGCGGCAGCGCCGGTAACTACGACGTGATTTCCCCTTCGAGCGATGTCGCAACATCGCTTGCCGCCGCCGGCCTCGCCGAGCCGCTCGATCTCTCAAGAATTCCCAGCTACACCCAGCTCTCGCCGCAACTCACCTCCCTGCCCTTAGTGCGCGTTAATGGCCAGGTTTACGGTGTCCCTTTCATGTGGGGGCCAAACCCGTTGCTCTACGACATCACCGTATTCCCCCAACCACCCAACAGCTGGGCGGTTCTGTGGGAGGCAAAGTACAGCGGCAAAGTTTCCGCCTGGGATGACCTTTCGACCATCTACATGGCCGCCCAGGTTCTTGGCTACGACAAGCCCGACCCTAGCCAGCTCTACAACCTCACCGACCAACAATTAGACGGGGTCAAACAGAAGCTGCTGCAGCTAAAACCCAACATCCGCAAGATGTGGTCCACCGGCGGCGAGCTGACCAATCTATTTCAGAATCACGAAATCGTCGCCGCCATGGGCTGGCCGCTGATGACCAATCAACTCCGCAAAATCAACTTCCCCATTGGCGAAACCATCCCTCAGGAAAACACTACGGGATGGATCGATCACCTGATGATCACTTCCGCCAGCGAGAACAAAGACTTGGCCTACAAATTCCTGGAATTCATGATCGAAGCGAAAACCCAAAAGCAGGTCACCGACGTGACCGGCTACACTCCGGCGAACCCGCAAGCCGCGCATGAAATGACGCCGGAACAAATCAAGAGCCTGCATCTGGATGACGTGGACAACTACCAGAAGCGCATCTACTTCTGGCAAAACGTGCCTAGACGTGCCAAGTACAACGAGATTTGGAACGAAGTGAAAGCGGCCCAGTAGATGTGGTGAAGAAAATACGATTTTGGGTGGGAAGAATCTAATTTCGGGTGGGGAAGAACCTGATGTTGGGTTGGATCAGAACGTGATTTTGGGTGGCGCAGCGCTTCCAGCGCGTGAGAACGGGACTGCGGGCTATGGCGGTGGAGCAAGTCGCGCAAGGTCCGGCCCCGGAGGGGCCACCGACAATAGCCCAGCGCCTTCGGCGCTGGGCAAAGTGGGAAAGATGAGCCAGTCCCGGAAGGACGATTGAAGTCTCACGCGCAGCACTTCCAGCGCTGCGATGAACGGCTCGAATAAGGATCGGCTTTAGCCGCTGTAGTATCCCGCGCAGCGAAGAAGCCCCTCGTGAAATGGCAACCACTCCCGAAACCGCTATCTCAGGCCCGGCAACGGCCGTGGTCCGTCCGTTGCTATCCGTCCGCAACCTCTCCAAGTCTTTCGGAAAAACCTCGGTCCTTCGCAGCATCTCCCTCGATATCGCCGAAGGCGAATTCCTCACCATCCTCGGCGAGAGCGGCTCCGGCAAAACAACTCTCCTGCGCATCATCGCCGGCTTTGAAACCGTCAACTCCGGCGAAATCCTGATGGCTGGAGAGCGCCTCAATCATCTCCCTCCCTATCGCCGCCGCGTCAACACCGTGTTTCAAAACTACGCACTCTTTCCCCACCTCACGGTCGAGCAAAACATCGCCTACGGCTTGCGGGTTGCCAACGTGCCCAAACGGGAAATCATGACGCGGGTCGAGCAAAGCCTGGCCATGGTCAAGATGAGCGTCCACGCAAAATCCAAACCAGCCAAAATCAGCGGTGGCCAGCAACAACGTGTCGCGTTAGCTCGCGCCCTGGTCAACCGCCCGCGATTGTTGCTGCTCGACGAGCCACTCTCCGCCCTCGACGCCAACCTCCGCCGCCAAATGCAAATGGAACTGAAATCTCTGCAACGCGAGGTCGGCATCGCCTTCGTCTTCGTCACCCATGAACAGGAAGAAGCCATGGTCATGTCCGACCGTATCGCGCTTCTGCGCCAGGGCGAACTGGAACAGGTAGCGTCTCCGCGCGAAATCTACAACCGCCCCGCTACGTCCTATGCTGCGCAATTCATCGGCCACACCAATCTGCTTCAGGCCGAAGTGCGCGCGGGAATCGCGCGCTGCCACTCGCTTTCCTGGCCGGTCACGCTGCCGGATGGGAAGGCACTCTTCAGTTTGCGCCCGGAAAACATTCGACTGGCCGGAAACTGCACGCTGCCTTCCGAGAGCCCGGTGGTCCGCGTCAAAGGGGTCATCTGCCAGCAAGCATTTCACGGCGCGACCGAATTGGTGGAAGTCGAATGCGCGGACGGCTTTGCGTTCTCGGTACGGATCGCCAGCCACGACATCGGGGCGAATGAACTCGATCTTGAATTCTCCTCCGCCGACGCAGTTCCAGTCCTCGAATCGCCGAATGGAGTGAGCCAGCCGTGACCTTCTCCCGCGCCTACCGGACCGCCGTCTCTCTCCCTCCCCTGCTTTGGGTGACGGCGTTCCTGCTCGTCCCCTACGCCTTGCTGTTCTGCTACAGCTTCTGGTCGGTTTCGCCATCCCAAATCATCGTTCACTCCTGGACCCTCGACAACTACCGCGAATTATTCCGCGTAAACGTCTATCTGCAAACTCTCTTTCGCTCCATGTGGATCGCCTGCCGCGTCATGATTTTTTCGCTACTCCTCGGATATCCACTGGCCTACTACCTTTCCTTCCACGCCGGCAAACGAAAAGATATTCTCTATCAACTAGTCATCATTCCGCTTTGGGTCAGTTACTTGGTCCGCGCTTACGCCTGGAAAACCATCCTGGGTAGTGACGGCGTTCTGAACACGCTGCTGCAATATGTTCATCTGACCAGGCATCCATTGGAATTCTTGCTCTACAGCCCGTTCGCCGTGGTCTTGACGCTAACCCACATCTACACGCCATTCGTCCTGCTGCCGATTTACGCATCGCTCGAACACATTCCGCGCAACCTTGTCGAAGCCTCGCACGATCTTGGCGCAACCCCAAAGCAAACGTTCCGGCGCGTGATCTTTCCCTTATCCATCCCCGGGGTCCTCGCCGGCGCTACTTTCGCTTTCGTCCTTAGCCTGGGAGATTTTCTTGCTCCTCTTCTCCTCGGCGGCCCTAGCGGCATCATGATCTCGAACATCGTCGTCAGCCTGTTCGGCGCGGCGTACAACTGGCCTCTGGGTGCGGCCATCTCACTCTGCATGTTAGGCCTGGTCGTCGCCTTGCTTTTCGTCTCCGAGAATCTGGAAAAGAAATGGAGCTTCCGGTGAGCCAAGACAGCACGGTCCGCGCTTCCCGCTGGCTTCCCTGGCACACCCTCGCCGTCTTCGCGTTTCTCTATCTGCCCATCGTCACGCTCATTATTTATTCCTTCAATGGCCAAGGCGTGGGCGGATTCCCCCCTCGCAATTTCACCCTCGACTGGTACCGTCAGCTCTTCGCCGATGACGCCATCTGGACCTCGGTCTTCAACAGCCTGCTGGTCGCCGCCGCCGCCATGGCCATCTCACTCGCCCTCGGAATTCCCGCCGCGCTCGCGCTCGACCGGGCCGACTTCCCAGGCAAGTCACTCTTCCGCCGGCTCGTGCTGCTACCGCTGATTCTCCCCGGCATCATCACCGGCCTCTCGTTGCTCATGCTCTTTCATGAAGCTCAGGTGCGGAATAGCCTGATCACCGTCATCCTCGGCCACGGCACCGCGCTCATTTCAGTTGCCACTACCGAAGTTTTCGCCGGCCTGCAAAAACTTGACCGCGCCCAAGAGGAAGCCTCGCTCGACCTTGGCGCGAATTACTTCCAAACTTTCTGGCACATAACGCTACCCAACTTGCGCTTGTCGATCATCGGCGCCGCACTGCTCATCTTCACGCTCTCCATGGACGAAATCGCTGTCAGCTTTTTCCTGATCGGCCGCGACAACACGCTCCCCCTCGAAATCTGGGGACGCCTCCGCCGCGGCATCACCCCGGAAATCAACGCCATCTCCACCATCATTTTCGTTTTTTCGCTGATCGCAATCGTGAGCTGGTATCGCTTGGGCAGGAGTACCGACGACAAAATCGAGATCGAGGGCGCCCCATCCTAGCGCGTCCTCTGCGCTCGGGTCGGGGTTTTCAGCCAAGGAAAGCAAGCAATGACCCCAAACCGCCGCGACTTCGTCAAATACGTGGTAGCCGGAAGCATCGCCGCCGGTTGCCCAGTAGATTTGTCTCTCGCAACCGCTGAAACAACATTGCCCATGGTCGACGGCGAGCAGAACCAAATTTGCCACCAAGTCCGCGACGGCAAAATCTTCAGCCGTCCCCCCGCATCCGCCCACCGCGACGTAGTCATCGTCGGCGGCGGCGTTAGCGGCCTTGCTGCCGCGTATCTGCTGCGCCATTACGATTTTCTGCTGCTGGAAAAGGAGCCGCACTGGGGCGGCAATGCCTACCTTATGGACTACCAGGGTCAGCCCTACGCTACCGGCGCGGCTTTCCTCACCAAGAGTGAACACGCCTACGCCTTCGCCAAGGAGATCGGCCTCGAACCCTTCCCCGTCAACAATTGGGACGGCAGCATTCTTCACGGCGAATTCATTCCCGACACTTGGGGTGACGGCCTCGACAAACTTCCCTACCCTGCCACGGTCCGCGAAGCCTTCAAGAAATTCAAGAAGGAAATTCTGGCGGTTGATCTGCAAAAACGCGCCAACGAACTCTACGCTGTTCCATTTTCCGATTTCATGAAGGATCATCCCGCCGAAATAAAGCGATGGTGGGACACCTACGGCCCCTCCAACTGGGGTGCAACGAGCGAGGAAACCGCCGCCACCGTCGCCATCTCCGAACTGCAAGACATCGCCGGTGACAACCGCGTCGACGATCGCTACACCTGGCCCGGCGGCCTGGGAGCCGTCACCAAGAGGCTCTCCGAAATTCTGCTTCCTAACTCCGCCGCCCGCATGCATTCGGCGGCGACCACGGTCGCGGTCGTTCCTAGCAAAGACGAAGTCCAAGTCACCTACATCCACGGCGCAGAACTACGAACCGTATCCGCGAAAGCCGTCATCATGGCGACGCCCAAATTCATCACCCGCCGCATCGTTGAAGGGCTCCCGGAAAAACAAAGCAAAGCCATGCGCCAAATCCAGTACATCCCCTATCCTGTGGTGAATTTAATTTTCGACAAGCCCGTCTTCAACCTGGGATACGACACCTGGTGCCCCGGCAACACTTTTACCGACGTCATCGTCGCCGATTGGGTCGTGCGCAACCAACCCGGCTACCGGCAAAAGCATAATATCTTGACTTTCTACACTCCGATGAAAGAAGACGACCGCGGATATCTCTTAACAGAAAAGAGCACACGTAAGGTCGCGGAAAACGTCCTGCAGGATTTCCAAAAGCTCCTCCCCAGCTCGAACGTCGACCCCGTCGAAGTCCATATTTACCGCCGCGGCCATCCTTTATATAAATCCACTCCCAGCCTCTACACGCAAGTGCAGCCTCTAGCGCGCCAACCGATGGACCGCATTTTCTTCGCCAACACCGATTCTGAAGGACCTGAATCCACCACCAACAGCGGCATCATCGCGGCGCGCCGCGCGGTCAAAGAGGTCGAAGCCCGCCTCGCCGGCAAATCCTAAGGGTTCCCATCCTAGCCGCGTTCTGTGCGGCTAGGATGGGGACTTTCGGACCACCTCGGTGCCCCTTCTGTCGTTCCACGCCGTGATCGCATTCCATCTAGTAAAGTAGTAGCTGAGGTCATTCTTGTCTTCTTCTATTCGCAACATCGCCATCATCGCCCACGTGGACCACGGCAAAACCACTCTGGTTGACGCCATGCTCCGCCAGAGCGGAACGTTCCGCTCCAATGAAGCCGTCGTCGAGCGCGTCATGGATTCCAACGAACTGGAACGCGAGCGCGGCATCACGATCCTCGCCAAGAACACCGCCATCCTTTATCACGACGTGAAAATCAATATCGTTGACACACCCGGCCACAGCGACTTCGGCGGCGAAGTGGAGCGCGCCCTAAAAATGGTCGACGGCGTCATGCTCCTGGTTGATGCCAGCGAAGGCCCGCTGCCGCAGACGCGCTATGTTCTGAGCAAAGCCCTCGAAGCCAAGCTCCCGCCCATTCTCGTCATCAACAAGATCGACCGCTCCGACGCCCGCGCCCAGGAAGTGCTGAACGAAGTCTACGATCTCTTCATCGATCTCGACGCCAAGGAAGACCAGCTCGACTTCCCTGTTCTTTACACCAACGCCAAAGCTGGCACCGCGACCACCGATATCGCAACCCCCGGCGAGAACCTGCGCCCGCTCTTCGACGCCATCCTCAAAACCATCCCCGTTCCGCAAGGCGATCCCGCAGGCCCGCTGCAAATCCTGGTCGCCAATCTCGACTACAGCGACTACCTCGGTCGCCTCGCCATCGCCCGCGTCTTTAACGGAACCATGTTCACCGGCGAAGACGTCGCCATCGCCAAGCTCGACGGCACGTTGCACAAAACGAAAATCACCAAGCTGTTTTCTTTCTCCGGCCTCAAACGCACCGACATCACCGAGACCACGCTCGGCGACATCATCGCCGTCGCCGGAGTCGAAGGCATCACCATCGGCGAAACCATCACCGACGCCATCAATCCTGCGCCGCTCCCCCACATCGCGATCGATGAGCCGACCATCGCCATGCAGTTCACCGTGAACACTTCTCCCTTCGCCGGCCGCGAAGGCCAGTACGTCACCTCGCGCAATCTGCGCGAGCGCCTGCAAAAAGAATTGCTCACGAATGTTTCGCTTCGCGTCGAAGACACCGGCACGACCGACGTTTTCATCGTCATGGGCCGCGGCGAACTCCAGCTTTCGATTTTGATCGAAATGATGCGCCGCGAAGGCTACGAACTCATGGTCGGCAAACCGGAAATCGTCACGAAAAGAGTCGACGAAAAACTCATGGAACCGGTCGAACACCTCACCGTCGATGTCCCCGAAGAATTTGTCGGCGTGGTCATGGAACAGCTCGGCTCGCGCAAAAGCCAAGTCCTCAACATGCACAATCACGGCTACGGCCGCGTGCGCATCGAGTTCCGCGTGCCCAGCCGCGGCCTAATCGGCCTGCGCGGCCAATTGCTCACCGATACGCGCGGCACCATCGTCATGAACTCGCTGTTCGACGGCTACACCGAATGGCTCGGCGACATCCCGCACCGCCTCACCGGCGCCCTCATCGCCGACCGCGCCGGAACCTCGACCGACTACGCGCTCTGGGGACTGCAAGAGCGCGGCGAGCTATTCGTCGGCCCCGGCGTCGAAGTCTACGAAGGCATGATCATCGGCGAGAACGCCAAAGACAACGACCTCGACGTGAACGTAGTGCGCGAGAAAAAACTCACCAATATGCGCGCCTCCACCGCCGACGAGGCCATCCGCCTCGTTCCCTTTCGCAACCTGAATCTTGAGCAGGCCATCGAATTCATCGCCGAAGACGAATTCGCCGAAGTCACCCCCAAATCCCTCCGCCTGCGCAAGCGCATCCTGCAAGCCAACAAAAGAAAAAAGAGCGCCATGGTGGGCGTCGAGGAATCGTAGAGCAAGCAAAATGGAGAACCCGAGGGTGCCTGTAGATGATCAAGACATTGTTCCCTTTCGGAACTCCTGATCGACACGCCGCCCACGTGATGCAACAGCGTTCAACGCTGGGCCAGGAGCGCGAGGAGTGACGAAAAGCCGCACTGCTCCTATACGAGGCCGTCTCTAGTTGCGCTCTGGCCTTCGTGACAGCAATCGTCTCTACCGGCTGAAATCAGAAAACCCTCCTTCTAAGAAGGAACAACGTGTTGAAAGATCACAGGTGCCCCATCCTAGCGCGTTCTTTGCGCTAGGGTGGAGGTTTCGACCTTAGTCGACAAAGCTGTGCTACTGTTTCCGGAACGCAGCCTGTCGAACGCTTCGGAGACCTATGACGAGAATCGCCAGCCACGATTTGCTGAACACTTCCGCTGTGATGCTGGTTGTCCTTCTATGCTTGGCCACTTCGGCGTGGGCCCAAAACCTAAACCCCGCGTACCTGAAGGAACTGCCCTCCGTCGACCGCGTGCTCGCAGACATGAAGACCGCGGATCCCGACGAAACTGCCGCGCGCCAGATGGGCGCTCTGCTCCAGCTGAAAAAGATGATCGAAGACGCCGCTGGCCCGCGTTTCTTCAGCCGCACTAACGGCCTCACGCCCGATGAAACCCGCCTGCGCCAGCAGTACTACACCGCCTACTACAAGATTGCGCAGTCCAAGCCGCTGTACGGGACCCTGAACGCGCTGCGCGGCTACGACGTCGATCCCAAATTTCGCGACGAACTTTTCAAACGCTACTTCTCGCCCGCGTTTCAGGCGCAGGTAAAGAACGCCAACGCGCCGGCTCTGGCCCGCGCCGCCGCGCGCGACCAAGCCAACGCCCAAGCTGCGCAGGCCATGATGAAGTCATCCCCGGCTCAACCGCCAGCCGCCGCCAAGCCAGCACCAGCCGCGCCGGCGTCTTCGTCACAACCCGCGCAGTCCTCCACCGCGGCCCCTCCCATCATTTCCGCGATCATGGGCGATCAGCCGGGCTGCGCTGGTTCGATAATCGCTTCGGCCGCTTGCGTGGAGGGCTATGAGTATCTGGCCACTAACAACCTGGCGCAGAACGCTGATGCCATCGCGCAAAACAATTTTGTGAACGCCACGCAAAACGACCCCAATATCGCCGACGCCTACATGGGCCTCGGCCTCCTTTCGTTCAACCACATGCACTATGACAAGGCGATCGAGCACTACAAGCAATACGTCGCTTTGCGCCCGCAGGACGCCGAGGCCATGCTCGAACTGGGACTCACCTACTACGACGTGCGCCAGTACAGCGCCGCGGCCGACGCCTTGCGCAAAGCCATCGCGCTCAACCTGACCGACGCGAACGATCTGCAAATCGCCACGCAGAAGCTGAATCTTGCGGCCTCCGGCAAAGCCCCGGCCGGGCCGCCCGCCGGGGATAAGGCGATGGCCTTAGTCAATCAGGCCGAGCAGGATTGGGCCGGCGTGCACGACTCACAAGACAGCGTCAGCGACGACTACAACCTAGCCATGACCGCCTATGTGGCCGCGCAGAAAATCAATCCCAACATTGAGGACATCTACCTCGGCGCGGGCATCATGGCTTGGGAGTACCAGGCCGATAATGTGCCGAATCCGGTTGCCGTAAGGGAACTGCAAAACGCGACTCGCCTGGCGCCCGATGATCGCCGCGCCTGGTGCCAGTTAGGCATGGTTTACTACAACGCCAGCCAATACGCCGACGCCGCCACCGCCCTGCAACAAGCCGACAAGCTGCGCGCCAACGACGTCTGCCTGCACGACCTCGGCAAGACTTATGTAGCCCTAGGCAGAAAAGCGGACGCGACGAACGTCTACAAGAAACTGCAAGCCCGCAACAAAGAACTGGCCGCAATGGTGCTAGGCGCAATCCAAACGCACTGAGATGCAATGTGGCGCGGGCGCCCCCGCCCGCGAATTCCGCATCAGCCACCGAAGTGGAAGGTTTGCGTAAGGGGCACGGCTTCCAGCCGTGTCGCAGCAACCCCGACAATCCCGTCACCCCGAGCGAAGCGAAACGATCCGCCAAGCAGATCGTTTCGCGCAGTCGAGGGACCTGGTGTTTTCGAGCAACAACGCTGCTCCATTTGGCCGGGCTGAAATCATCTCGGCAAAGATCAATCGCCGATCGATTCGTCCTAGTCGATCCGCAGCGTGCATCCGATAACGTCACCTGACTTCGATTCGGCGGAGCCCATCAAGTAGCGAGGGCAGCTCGGGTACTCCCGAAGTCGATTGCTGTAAATGTCAGCGCGCACGGTGTACTGTCCGGGCGGCAAGCCAGTCACGTCGTAAATGCCTTGTTGGTCAGTCGTTGTAGTGATCGTGCCCTGCGGCCCGGTGATGACTACCTTCACGCCCGGCACAACCTCATCGTAGGTGCCGGACTTCACAGCCTGCCCGATAATCCTTACCCCTTGCGCCGGGTGATTGTCCCTTGCCACGCGGAGATCGACTGCCGCGTCCTGAAGCCATCTCGACCGGCTGCAACTCATATCGATAACCGGCAACAGGCTGCGGGTTAGGAGACCTTCGCCGCGACGTCCGTCGACAAACCAGACATCTCCGGGCTTCGCCCATGTCTTAAGGAAAACCAGTTTGAAACGCTGCGGCAGCCCCCAGAAATTCTCTTGCACAACTGCCACGGCACCCAAGAGGGAGCTGACGTGAACAATTCTGGCGACGAACACCGCCCTCCCATACTTTCTGGCGACCGGCGGGCCTTCCCCACAATCGCCAATGTCCGGGAAGCGAAGCGTGTTTGCAATCGCCCCAATCAAAACCATCGCAGTCAGAATAAATAAGACGATTGCGCCCATCGCAGCCTTCAACCAGAACGGCCGCCTTTTCTGCGCGATCAAGCTCGGCCACCGTAACTTGTATGTGGCCCACCAGAACAATGCGAGCACAGCGGGAACAGCTGAAAGAATCTCGGCCGAGACGGATTCTCGAGCTAGCGATCCGCAAACGGAAGCCGCTGCCCACACCGCAATCGGCGGAATGGCCAATACAAGGCCAGCCCTCTTGCGATTGCGTGGCGCGACCAGGGATGCCGCCATGCAAGACATCCCCAGGACCCCGATGGCGATATTAAAAAACCATTCGCGCCACGACGCCGCGTAGCCCAGAATGGGCCTCGTTCCGAACAGTACAAGGTCAAAGATGCCGGCAGTCAGCCCCGCCAGCACCGCAAGCCAACTGAGCCCAGCCTTAAGCATGAATTATTCACATTTCCCTCGGCGTCGGTTTCCCGGGCCGAAGACCCGACAAGGCGATTCAGCGCATCTACCGGATCACCTGTATCCTCACGTCCAACTTCAGCTTCTTCCACGAGCGCTCGGCGGTATAGACCGGAGCTTTGAGCGCCAGACCCAGAGCCAGGCAAGCTCGGTCGCCGAGCGATAAGCCCAGCGCCCGTGTCTGGGCAACCAAGCCGCCGGCAATTTTCGCGTGTTGCGCCGTAAAGGGCACGGGCTCGGCTCCGGCGCTCATCGTATCCTCCCAAGCCTCTTCCGGGTCGCCGCCACGGGCAACCAGCTTGGCATGGACCTCAGCCAAATTGACGGTGCTGATGGCCGACTCGCTTAGCAACTCAAGACTCAGCCGCTCAGCGCCCGGCTCCTGATTGAGCACAGCCAGTAGAGCCGAGGCGTCGAGCACCGCTCTACTCACGTTTCGCGGCCTCGCGCCGTTCGGCGATCAATTCGTCCGCCAGGGAAACGCCGGGCTTGACATACGCGCGAATTCGCCGCTGCGCCCGCTCAATACGGCGCTTCAGGGTAGTGATGCGTAGTTCGTCGTCCTCGATCCGCAGCACCACTTCATCTCCCGCACGCATGCCCAGCGCCTTGCGAAACGAAGCCGGAATGACCACGCGACCGCTCTCATTGATCCGTGTCCGGGTTTCGGCATCCATGCCATTTCCTCCGCTCAATGTCACTATTCTAACACACTGTCATGACATAAACGATGTGTCACACAAGAGGGACGAAGCCACACGGGTGCCCCATCTTTGCGCGTCCTTTGCGCAAAGGTGGGAGAGGCCGCGGTCATTCGCGGTTCATTCCTTCTTGACCGCTGCCCGCCGTTGCGCCATCAGTTCTTCCATTACCGCCATGCCCGACTGCACTTGTTTCGATAGGCGCCGCGCTTTTCTGGCGCGCTTTGTCGGTGCTTCCTTCGCCACAACCAAGCTTTCCCGATCGCGGCGGATCAAGTCCCGCACGTACTCGCTCGGCGTCGCCCAATCGCCCGAGGCCACACGCCGGTCCACGTGGGCTCTCAGGGCCTCCGGAAGCGAAATGTTGAGCCATTTCTTCTTTGTCATATATTGTCATTTTATGTCATCTATTGACACATCCAACGGCCGATCGCTACAGACACCGAAAATCGTATTCCACACATAACACGCCACTTACTACGAATGCGTACATACAGTTCCGTACGTATGGATGTTCCCGTTGGAACGTTAGCGAGGGACGCTGGCGCACTCCAAAATCCCTCCCCGGCCGCAAAGAACGCGACAAGAATGGGGCAACCTCGGCGGTTTCTTCTCGACTGTATACTCGGAGTGGAAGTGCCGCCATGGCCAAGCCTGAAGCCGAACAGCTGAAAATGTTTCTGGTGCCGTGCAGTTGCGGGACCACGTTTGCCGTGGCGGAAAACTATGACCGGCAGGGGACGGCTTGGAGCCGCTACTTAAAGTGTCCGAATTGCGAGAAGCGGCATGATCCGAAGAACCGGTTGCTCCGGATTGGATATGAGCGCGCGGGCTATTGGAAGGTGGATGGGTGCGATTGAGGGCGCGAGGGCAGGATGCCCTCGCCACAGCCGGCGAGACGCCGGCGCTACGGAACAAAAGCATTATGACTGAAGCTGGCAAACATTCCCGGGCGGCGCGCGTTGCCATTGTGGGCACGGGCAACGTGGGGGCTACGTTTGCCTACGCGCTTTTGCTGAGCGGGTTGGCGGCGGAAATTGTGTTGATCGACGCCAACAAGGCGCGGGCTGAGGGCGAGGCGATGGACCTGAACCACGCGGTGCCGTTTACTCATCCCACGCGGGTTTGGGCGGGGGACTATGCCGATTGCGCCGGGGCGGTGGTCACCGTGCTGGCGGCGGGCGCGGGACAGAAGCCGGGCGAGACGCGGCTCGATCTGGTGAAGAAGAATGCCGCCATCTGGCGCGAGATTATTCCCAACGTGGTGCGGCATTTTTCGGATGGCATTTTGGTTGTGGCGACCAATCCGGTGGACGCCCTGACCTATGCGGCGCTAAAACTTTCTGGGTTTGCGTCCAACCGCGTCCTGGGGTCGGGCACGATTCTGGATACGGCGCGCTTTCGCTATTTGCTGAGCCAGCACTTCGATGTGGATGCGCGCAGCGTGCACGCCTACATCATCGGGGAGCATGGCGATAGCGAGGTGCCAGTGTGGTCGCTGGCGAACATTGCGGGCATGCGGCTGCCGCAGTTCTGCCAGGCGCAGGGCCGGGCGTACGACTCGCAGGCAATGGAGGATATTTTTCTGCGGACACGCGATGCGGCATACCACATCATCGAGCGCAAGGGCGCGACGTACTACGCGGTGGCTGCTGGGCTGATGCAGATTACGCAGGCGATTCTGCGCGATCAGAGTTCGGTGCTTTCGGTGTCGAGCTTGATTGACGACTACTATGGCATCGGCGGCGTGTGCCTAAGCTTGCCTACTGTTGTCGACCGCGGAGGAGTAGAGAGCGTGCTGCGCCTCGAATTGAGCGCTGAGGAAGCGGAAAAACTGCGGCATTCGGCTGGGATTTTGAAGACGACGGTACAGGCGCTGGGGCTGGGATGAAGGGGCGGCGGCGACCTCCGATTGGCTTCCTATTGACAGCGGACCTGCTATACTTCCTCCGCATTTGACTGTACGCCCAACTTTGGCTTTCAGCACGCCCCGTCGCCTCTGCTTCAGGGCCGAAGCCGCTCACACTCAAATAGCTCACACAGAGGCGATTCGCTTGAAGAATATCTTTGTTGGGAACCTCGACTTCAACACGTCGGAGGACGAACTGCGTACGCTTTTTGCGACCTATGGGCAGGTAGATCGCGTCAGTATCATGACCGACCGGGATACCGGCCGCTCCCGCGGCTTCGGTTTCGTGGAAATGGCGAACGCGGAAGAAGGAGAAAAAGCCATTGCCGCGATCAACGGCACCCAGGTGGGCGGACGCACGTTGAACGTCAACGAAGCGCGCCCGAAAGTCGAGCGCGCCGGAGGCGGCGGTGGAGGACGCGATCGCGGCGGACGTGGCGGAGGCGGCAGGGGTCGATACTAAGCGTCCGAAAAGTTTCCGTGCGTTGCCAGACCTGCGGAATTGCCTTGCCATGGGCTTGTTTTCTTTCCATTCGATTGATGGGGTCAGACTGTCGATGTACACTGGCTGCAGAGGCGTGCGCCCGTAGCTCAGATGGATAGAGCGATTGCCTCCGGAGCAATAGGTCGGGAGTTCGAATCTCTCCGGGCGCAC
>Ga0209415_10001278_pt1 | contig 48024 bp, 40 predicted proteins | sample PeaSoiSIISIP2007_FD_187696 | JGI IMG/M metagenome (GOLD analysis project Ga0209415, IMG submission 187696) | Peat soil microbial communities from Weissenstadt, Germany - SII-SIP-2007 (SPAdes) (version 2) | ecosystem: Environmental > Terrestrial > Soil > Wetlands > Peat | place: Germany... | reverse complement strand
CGTTTGAGTGCGTTGGCAGAGCCGGACCAGGGGGTCCGGCGCGGACGAGGGCGTCCGCCCCACCGCGATTCGTGTGGTGAATGAAATGACTCAGGACAGTAGCGTCCTGTGGCAACCTCGCCTTTGGGAACCTGCGTGGAGGCCAGCGCGGGCGGCGGATTTCGTCCATAATTAGACTCAGGTACAGGTCAAACTTGAAACTGCTTGCCCTCATTGTGGGTCTTTCCGTTTTGCCGGCTTTCGCGCAGGACCTTTCCGGCGATTGGAAAGTGACCGGCGACATCGGGGGCTATTCGCTGCGGGCGGTTTGTACGTTGAAGCAAGATGCCGACCACAAACTGACCGGGACTTGCAAGGATGCGAGCTCCGACTCCCCCCTCACCGGCGAAATTGTCGGAAGGGAAGTGACCTGGAGTTATGACCTCGATTACGACGGCAAGGTCTATCCCCTTGTGTTCAGCGGCACAATGGTCTCCGACCTTGCAATCAAGGGCGGGGTGGAGGCCGGTGTGGTTGCGAATGGTCCATTCACGGCCCGGAAGCAGCAATAGATGCGCGCCGTCCAGCCGGAGATGCGCGCCGTCCAGCCGGGGCGATTTTGACGGGGATGACTTGGGAGCCCGCAAAGGGTGCGGCGATGCCCTCATTCAGCCTCGCAACAATGCCGCGGCGCTCCGTTTTGAGGGCTGTTCCTGAGGGGTTGAGCTGGAATTTCGCCGCCCATCGTGCTTGGCCATCGACCGAACCGCCGGTCCAGCCGGAACATACGGGCCCAAGGTCTCGTCTTAAGTTGGGAAAGTTATCGAATGAAGCGTAAATGGATCATTACCCTTGCGATTGTTGTGCCTTTGGCCGCCGCCGGGGGTGTATACGGCTATAAACGCTGGAACGAACGAGGGTTGGTCACGGTCCAGACCGGCGTCACCGCGCGGGGCGATCTGACCGCCATCGTCACTGCGTCCGGAGAGATTAAGCCTCGTAACTACATTAACTTAGGCGCAAATGCGCAGGGTCCCATCACGGCCCTTCTGGTCAAAGAAGGCGACCGGGTGCGAAAGGGCCAGGTGGTGGCCCGGATCGAGCATATCCAGCCCGAGGCGGACGTCAAGGCGCAGCAGGCCGCGGTGGCGTCGGCCCTGGCCGATTCGGCTGCCGCGGAAGCCGGTCTCAAGGCTCAGGACGACACCATCACCACGGCGGAAGCCACTCTCGACCGGTTCAAGAACGAAGCGCAGCGCACCAAGGTCCTGTACGATCGCGCGGAACAGCTTTTTAAGGATCGCGTGATCGCGCGGCAAGATTACGAACAGAAGAAGGCCGACTACGATTCGGCCGAGGCCTCGGTCCGGGAGAATTCGGCTCGCCTGGCTCAAATGCGCTCGCAAAGGGCGCAGACCCTGGCCCAGCTCAATTCAGCCCAGCGGCACGTCGCCCAGGCTCAGGCCGGGCTCACCAGGCTCGACGACGTGCTGGCGCGCTTCGACGTGATCTCTCCGATCGATGGCGAGGTGACTAACCTGCCCGTGCGCATGGGAGAAACGGTCGTGCCGGGCATTCAGAACTCCGCCGCGTCCACCATCATGACCATCGCCGACATGTCGCTGATCACTTCGGAAGTGAAAGCAGACGAGACCGATATTGTGAATATTCAGCTTGGCCAGATCGCCAACGTGACCATCGATGCCATCCCCAACAAGACTTTCACGGGGAAAGTGATCGAGATCGGCGATACGGCGATTCTGCGGTCGTCTGGCCTCGCGGCCTCTCAGAGCGCGACCTCCAATCAGGAGGCGAAGGATTTCAAGGTGGTGGTGGCGCTCGACGCGCCGCCCGACGATATCCGCCCGGGTCTGTCCTCCACGGCCAAGATCGTCACCGCGACGCGCCGTGATACACTCATGATCCCGATCCAGGCGCTCACGGTGCGCAAGAAGGGTGAGCTCGAGTCGCCCAACGACGGCGTGCAGGCCGCGTCCCTCGATCCGACCGAGACGGCGTCGAAGGAAGAGATTCAAGGGGTGTTCGTGGTCCATGACGGCCGGGCAGAGTTTCGCAAAGTGGAGACCGGCATCAGCGGCTCGACCGCGATCGAAGTCCTGAGCGGCCTCGGACCCGGCGACCAGATCGTCACCGGCAGTTACAAAGTGATCCGGTCCATCCGCAATTCGACGCGCGTCAAAGTAGATAATCGTCCGCCCCCCGTCGTCACCGGCACCTAAGGCGGTCCATTACACGAACATGCCACAGGAAGCAGTTCTCGATAAGGTGGAGCGGGGCGAACAGCTCCGGCGCGACGGCGTCATCATTCGCACCTGGGATCTGCGCAAGACCTACGTGATGGGCGACCAGGAAATCCACGCGGTCTCGGGCATCGACATCGAGATCAAGAAGGGCGAATACGTCGCCATCATGGGGCCGTCGGGATCGGGCAAGTCGACGCTCATGAACCTGATCGGATGCCTGGACACACCGAGCGCGGGCGTTTACTACCTCAACGGAAATCTGGTCAGCGACATGAATGATGACCAGCTTGCGCGCATTCGGAATCGGGAGATCGGCTTCATCTTCCAGACGTTCAACCTGTTGCCGCGCGCCACGGCGCTGCACAACGTGGAGCTGCCTCTGATCTACGCCGGGGTGAGCCGGGAACAGCGCGAAGAACGCGCAAAGATGGCTCTTCGCGCGGTGGATCTGGAACCGCGGATGATGCACAAACCGAACGAACTTTCAGGAGGACAGCGCCAGCGCGTGGCGGTGGCGCGCGCTCTGGTAAATAACCCGTCCTTGCTGCTGGCGGATGAGCCGACCGGCGCGCTCGATACCGCGACGGGCAATGACATCATGGCGCTGTTTGAGCGGCTGCATCAGCAGGGCAACACGATTGTGCTGGTGACTCACGAAAACGATATCGCCCAGCACGCCTGGCGCGTGATCCACATTCGCGACGGCAAAGTGGAACACGACGAAAAGCTTAGATAGCTCCCCGCGGTCCTCGATTCCCACTCACTTGGTGATACCGGCCTTCTTGAAATCCCCAGCCTTGAAGATGGAAATATTCGCCGGATCGAGCTGCCGCTGCAGCGCCGCGCGGATCTCGGCCGGCGTCAGCGCGGCGACCTTGCGCTCCTGGTCCGCATCGTGCGCCATGGTCCAGCCATACTGCGCATTGTGGGCGAGCTGCCGGACCAGCGACTGATCCTGCGACCGCCCGAGTTCTTCCTCCTGCGCGAACGCCTTCTTCTGCTCCGTGATCTCGTCGGCGGTGAAACCGTCCTTTACGATCTTGCTTATCTCATCCTTGAAGGAAGCTTCCACCTTCATGACGTTCTCCGGATTGCAGATGGCAAGACCGAGAAAGCGCGCGTAATGCTCCTTCACTTCCACCTGCAGGGCGCTCTGGACGCCGTAGCTCAATCCTTCCTTGATCCGAATGCGGCCGAACAGGCGGCTCTTCGTGTCGCCACCGATGATCTTGTTGGCGAAGATCATGGCCGCGTAATCCGGATCGTCCTCACCCAATTGCAGCGTGGATCCGGCGGAAAAGGTCGCGTTCGCCTTGTCCGGAGTTTCTATGAAAGTGTTCACCACGTCCAGCTTCTTCCACGTCCGTGTAAGTTGCTTGTAGGGTGACGGGCTCTTCCAGTTGCCGAACTCTTCCTCGGCGATCTTGCGAACCTCCTCGACGTCGAAATCGCCGACCACCGCGAGTTCGGCATTGGATGCACCGAAGAAGCTGGCGTAGAATTTCTTGGCATCGTCGAGCGTCAGTTTCTTTTGGACGTCGATATCCTCGTCGAAGGTTGGGACCGCGCGGGGATCGCCCGCCGGGTAGGGCGAGAGGTGCCGGTTGACGGCGTTCAGCGCCAGCGCTTGCGGATCGGTGCGCTGATTTTCCAGGCGGCCGAGCGATGCCTGCCGAAGCTGTTCAAAATCGGACTCCGGGAACGCCGGTTGTTTGAGTACTTCGGCGGCCAGCCGCAGCGCGGCGGGGAAGCTGGCGCGGACGGTGTTCACGGAAACATTCGCGCCGGTCACCGTTGCCGACGCATTCATCTGCGCCTTCAGGCGATCGAGTTCATCCTGAAGCTGCTGGCGATCGTACTTCGTGGTCCCTCGCATGAGCAGAGATCCGGCCATCTGGGCGGCCGCGCTTTTGCCCTTTAGGGTCTGCTCGTCGCCGTAGTGCAGAACCACCGTTGCGTTGACGGCGCCGCCACGCGTCTTCTTCGAAAGCAGCGCCAGCTTCATACCGTTCGGCAGCGTTACGCGCACCGTGCGCTTGTCGATATTTTCGGGCGATGGGTCGAACACCTCGCCCTGTTCGACCGGAGCGTTGCCTTTGTAGTCCTTGACGATCGCCGCGACGTCCGGCGTCGGCGGGATCTCGGACCGTTCCGGATTTTCGGTGGGAATGAAGCGTCCGATAGTGCTATTGGACGCCTTCAGGTAGGTCTTGGCGACGCGCGCCACATCCTCCGGCGTCACATCCTTGATGCGATCGCGGAACAGGAACAGCAGGCGCCAATCGCCCATGGATTCCCACTCGCTCAATTGGATTCCGATGCGGCCTGAATTGTTGAGGGCCAGGTCGATGTCCTTCAGGATTCGCGTGCGCGCGCGGTCCACTTCTTCCTTGCTGGGCGGTTCCTTCACGATGCCGTCGATCACGCTTTGCATGGTCTTTTCGACGTCGTCGAGCGACCCCTCCTTGCGGAGCGAGGCGCGGAACAGCACTACCCCGGGATCGTGATATTGCTGGTTTTCAACCGCCGCCGCGGTCGCCTTCTTCGATTCCACCAGCGCCTTGTAGAGCCGCCCAGACGGCGCTTCACTCAGGATTCCCGCCATCACTTCGAGCGCGGCCGAATCCGGATGCGACCCCGCGGGGCTGTGATAGGCGATCATCACCGCCTGCGTGTCCGCGACGCGGCGCAGCACCACTTCGCGCTCACCATCCTGCGTAGGTTCTTCCGTATAGGTCGGGGTCAGTTTGCGCCCGGGACGCGGAACGCCGCCGAGGGTATCCTTGATCCACCCCAGCGTCTTGTCCGGATCGATACGTCCGGCCACTACCAAGACGGCATTATCGGGCTGATAATACATGCGGTAAAACGCCTGGAGCCTTTCGATCGGCACGTGTTCGATGTCGGCCTTCGCTCCGATGGCGCTGTGCCCATAGGCGTGCCACAAATACGCCGTGGACATGACGCGCTCCTCCAGGATGCGCGTCGGGCTGTTCTCGCCACGCTCAAATTCGTTGCGGACCACGGTCATTTCGCTGTCCAGGTCTGTTCGCGAGACCCGCGAATTCACCATGCGGTCGGCTTCCATCTCGAGCGCCCAGCGGAGATTCTCGTCGCTCGCCTGCATCGTCTCGAAATAGTTGGTGCGGTCGTTGGAAGTGGTGCCGTTGAAGTTGGCGCCGTGGCTGCCGAGTTCGTCGATGACGTTCGCGCGCTTCGTTGTGCCCTTGAACATCATGTGCTCGAGCAAATGCGCCATGCCGGTTTCGCCGTAGCCCTCGTGGCGGGAACCGACCAGATACGTGATGTTCACCGTGACCGTCGGCTTCGAATTGTCGGGGAAAAGCAGCACATCCAGGCCGTTATCGAGGTGATATTCGGTGATGCCTTCGACCGACGCGACCTTGGTTTGAGCGAACGAATTTTGGGCGAGGCACAGGCCGGCCCACAGGGCGAGGAGAGAAGCGAATATCCGCATGTTGACCTTCCGCATAACTCTTAGGCTAGACCATTTTTTGATTCAGCATCGACCAGTTTCACAAGGCAAGTAACGGTGTTCTCAAAGGCTTAACGCATCGAGGACCTCACGTTATCCTCGAAACTGGTCTATCAGGGCATTGCGCCCGCCGCGCCGCCTCGCGGCGCAGAGGCAGGAAGGCGGTACTCACCCCACTTTTGTACCAGAACGAATCCCCTTCTAAATGCAACTACAGTTTTGGCTGAAGCGGCCAACCCCGCCTTAAGCTCCTAAGTAACAACGCGCAAAGCGGAGCGCGGCGGCGTTGTTACTTGGCTGAATTGAGGGTGCCGCACCCTTTGCGGGCTACCGTTGGACCGGCTTGCGCTGTCGATCCTTCGAGGTTCCGTCAGACGGGGCCGCTGACAGCAGGCACATTGGGGAGGAATTATGAACAGCAAAACGTTTCTGGTGATCACTGCATTTCTGGCGGCGGGGGTTTCGGCCCACGCCTCTCTGATCTATGCCGATTCCGTTTTTGCCAACCCCTCGTGCTCTCCGATGGACGTTGCCGGTCCGGCATATGCTTGGACCTCGAACTACAATTTGATCCAGAACCAGAGCCCTCTCGATCCAAGCGCAGTGGATGCTGCCGTGGTCCAAACGGAATTATCGGCGGTACTCCAATCTTTCGGCTATCTGACGTCGACCGCGCAAAACTCAAGCGCCAGCCTGAGCATCAGCGACCTGGCGGTGATGTTTGCCGATTCTCAACTCGATGTCGTGGGCCCGCTTCTTCTCGGCGTTGCCAGAATCGACATGCAAACCGCGGTAGCCGGCATTATTGGAGAGGCCTTCTTCGCACCGCTTGACTTCGGAAGTCTTGCGGATCTGTCGGGCGACTACGCGGCCGAGGAATAAAGAAAACACGAACTCGGACCGCGCATCTGCCGGGCGCGAGCCGCCCTTTTCCTCTGGCTATCTCCGGCTTCCTCCTAAGTAACAGCCCGCAAAACGGAGCGCGGCGGCAGTGTTGCTTGGCTTGTAATGAGGGTGTCGCCGCACCCTTTGCGGGCTTGGTTCACAGGGCTCGTGGATGGGGCATAATTGAATAGTCTGGTAGGCAAATCGGGCTGATCGAGAGGAGCCACATACTTATGATTCGTCACGCGGAAGCTGAATGGAACGGTCCACTCAAAGAGGGCCGGGGACATGTCAAGTCAGAGACCGGAGCCATCAACGGCGCCTACAATTTCGTTTCGCGCTTTGAATCCGGCAACCAGACCAACCCCGAGGAACTGTTGGGCGCGGCCCATGCCGCCTGTTTCTCGATGGCGCTTTCCGCCAGACTGGCCGGCGCCGGACATCCGCCAACGTCGGTCAAGACCAAGGCATCCGTCCACCTGACGCAGGGAACCGGCGGCTGGGGGATCAGCAAGATTGAGCTCGATACCGTAGGGGTGGTGCCGGGCATGGATGCCGCGGCTTTTGATAAGCTCGCGCTCGATGCCAAGGCGAACTGCCCGATTTCAAAGGCTCTCGGTGTGGAAATTCAATTGAAGGCGACTCTCGCCCCGGCCTGACGAGCTCTGATAACAGCGAGTTTAGTGGGGCGGACCCCCTGGTCCGCGGCCGACGCCCTCGTCGGCCTCTGTTTCTCCTGTGATGGTAAAGCCGGACCAAGGGGTCCGGCGCGGACGAGGGGGTCCGCCCCACCGAGCTTCTGACTCAGGACGCTAGAACATCAATTTCAACGCAAACTGAATCTGGCGCGGAGCATACGTGCTCCGGATCTGCCCAAACGCCGAGCTGGTGGTGGTGGCTGTCGGCGGCGAGAAATTGGTCTTGTTGAGAACGTTGAAGAACTCGCCGCGGAACTGCAATTTGAACCGTTCTCCGATGGGGAACGTCTTGTTGATGCCGGTATCGAGCTGCCAGAAGCCGGGCGCACGGAACGCATCGCGGCCCAGATTGCCAAAAGGACTGCTCGCGGGAGGTGTGGTGAAGGTGTATCCGGCGAAGTAGGTATTCACTTCACCGTTCGTGCTCTGGCTGATTCCACTCCCTGCGACGTTGGGCCGGAGCACGGCCAGGCCGCGATAATCCGCAATCGCGCCCGTGACGTCGTTCGTGGCCGCTGGGCCGTAATTTAGGTTAATCGCGCTGCCGGTGTGTGCCGTGTCGACTGCATTGATTTCCCATCCGCCAAGAACCGCATCGAGGACCGGGTTGAGCGACGGCGCAAACTGGCGTCCCTTGCCGAAAGGAAGCTGATAGACCACGCTGGTGACGTCGTTGAACTTGATGTCAAAGCTCGTCGGGCCATATTCGGCGGCAAGGTTGTGGATGTTCTGGGGATTGGCGACCGTGTAGCCGGGATAAACCTCGAGCGCCTGTTCGGAGTCTCCGAGAGCTTTCGACCACGTGAAGGAGTTGAGGAAATACAGGCCGTTGGAGGTGCGGTGCTCGGCGCGAACAGACAGGCCGTTGTAGTTGTTGGTGCCGGCCGGATCCACCCAGGTAATTGCGCCGAACGCCTGGTCGGGACGGCGGGCCTGCACGCCCAGTGTGCCGCCCGCGACGTTCGGAACGGCCTGGTTGTAATCGGCGATGATCGGCAGGTACGTGGTGACGTTTCCGTTGTAGGCCAATTCGATGACCGTGTTCGGCATGATCTCGCGCTGGATGGAAACCAGCCAGGACTGGGTCATCGGCCACGGCGAGTGGGGATCGACGTAATCGATGTTGGAGGTAATCGGATTGAAGTTGGCCGGACTCGCGAGGCCGGTGGTGAAGCTGTTCTGCGTGGTAAGGAACGTGGATGGCACCGGGCCGCCGTTCGGAATTGACTGCGACAACGCGCCAAAGATAATCTGCGGAGCGTTGATGTTCTCGAGCGCGCTGCCGACACGATTGAAGAATGAGTAGCTGATGCCGTAGCCGGCCCGAATCACGGTCTTGCTGTCGTAGCTGTAGGCCGCGCCTATGCGCGGTCCGAAGTCGTTATAGTTCGGATGGACCAGGGCTCGACTGTACAGGCTGCCGTTGGTCGCCGGGATCAGCGAGTTGGTGGCCGGGTTGAAATTGGTCCAGTTGTTGTCGCGCTCCCAGATCGGCGTCGCGAATTCCCAGCGCAAGCCGAGATTCAACGTGAGCTTCGGCGTGAGGCGATAATCGTCCTGCGCATACATCGAGTGAACGTGCTGGCGCTGATTGGTGACCACATTGTTGCCGAGCCCGATGGCGCTCGGCAGGCCGAAGATGAAGTCGGCGAGATTAAAGCTGGTGGAATCGCCGGGAATCGTACAGCCCGTGGCCATTCCAAGAAGGGCACAGGTCGGCTTGCTGAACTGGCCCGAATAAGTGTCGGAGCCATAGAGCGGGTTGACGTCCAGGACCTCGGTTCGCACGGCGAGAAATTCATAGCCTGCCTTCAACGAGTGAAGGCCCTTGTTCCAGCTGTAATTCAGCTTGGGGTTGAACGAAGTCGGATTCTGGAACTGCGGGTTCGTGGCCTGGCGCCCGAACGCGTTGAAGCCGCCAACAGACTGCGTATCGAGACCACCGATGAGGTTCGACGAGGTGGGAAGGCCGGGAATACCGTAGAGAGCCTGCATGCTGGGTCCGCCGAGATACGGCGGTGTCTTGCCCGCCACGACGTGATCGAAGGCGAACCGGAATTCGAGGAGCGAATTCGAGGTAATCGTCCAGGTATCTCCGATCGTAGCCTGTTGCTGGATCGCGTGGATGAACCCATTGCCGCCGCCCCCGGAGGGCCCGGTGATATCGGGCTGGTAATACTGGATATCCTTGCGCTGGCTGAAGCGCAGAAAGGCATTCATCTTGCTATTCACCTGGTAGTCGAGCTTGGCGTCGTATTTGTCGTAATAGTCGCGAATCAGCAACAGCGCTTCGTCATTGCTGGCGCGATTGGGGCCATTCGGTGCGGGCAGATTGTTCAGAACCGCGGCGGCGAACGGATTGATCTGCGCGATCGGAATCGTCGTGCCCGCCGGGTAGAGCGTATTGGTCAGCGGGTTGAAGACCGTGACTCCCTGGCCGTTTGCCGGGTTGATCAGAATACCGTTGCGATCGCTCATGCTCGGGATGGAGTCGAAATTCAGATATCTCTGCGTCTGGCGCTGGCCTTCGTAGTCACCGAAGAAGAACAGTTTGTTCTTGATGATTGGGCCGCCAATGGTAGTGCCGAACTGGTTGCGATGCAAAGTCGGCTTCTGGAACACCGTGGGGCTGAAAAGGAACCCCGTCGCATTGAGATCGGTATTGCGGAAGAATTCGTAAGCCGTCGCATGAAACTGGTTAGTACCCGCGCGTAGCGCCGCGTTGATGACGCCGCCGCCCACACGTCCATACTCCGCGCTGAAATTGCTGGTGATCACCTTGAACTCGGCGATCGCATCCGGCGAAGGTTGAACCACCTGGCTCGAATAGCCCTGGTTACTGGGCGAGTAGGCGTTGTTATCGAGACCATCCATCAGAAAGTTGTTGTACGTGCTGCGCATGCCGTTAATGTTCAAGGCGCCTTCGCGCGGCGTCGCGCTCGGCGAAAACGCCGCCGCCATGGGCGACCGGCTCACGTTGGTCGAAAGCAGCGCGAGATCCGAATAGGCGCGCCCGTTGAGCGGCAACTCGGCGACCTGCTGTGTGTTGATCACCTGCCCGTGCTCGCTCGAATCCGTCTCAAGGATGGAAGCAGCGCCGCTGACATCGACCGATTGCGTAACTTCGCCCACCTGCATGGTGAAATCTACCCGCTGGCGGGCTTCCACCACGACATCCACGCCCGCGGTCGACACCTTCGAGAAGCCGGGAGCCTCCGCCGTCACGGTGTACTTGCCTACCTTGACGTTGAAGAAATCGAAGTCCCCGCTTTCATCGGTCGAGGTCTTGGCCGAGATGCCGGTACCTTCGTTGAGTATCGTGACCGTCGCCCGCGCGACTGTCCGGCCCGAAGGGTCGTGGATCGTGCCGAGCACTTCGGCATTCTCGAATTGCCCGAAAAGCGACGATGTGGACAAGGCACAAACCACCAATAACTTCATAGATACGGTTTTATTCATATAAATTGCGGGCCCCCAGGCAGGATGATCGCAGGTGAATGTTTCGGGGAGTTAACTGGTACGTGACGGCGGGATGACCCTCCGTGCTGGCGGCGGTTCGCACGCACTCCGCGACGAGATTCAAGAAATGTTACAGTTCGATAAACTGGAACCGGCCTGATCTCCCTGGCGGTGCGCGCCGCACCCTTGGGCGCTTTTGAAGCCGGCAAAATCGCGCCGCGGCATTTGCCGGCGCGGCGGATCGCGCCTTCCTGATGTTGTAGACTGGACCGTGCTTCGCCGCTCGATGGGTCTGGTGCAATCCTCCGCGATGGTGGTGGGAATCATCATCGGCGCGTCGATCTTCGTCCAGCCATCCGAGGTCAGCCGGCACGTCTCCACCATATCCGGCATCTTCGGCGTCTGGCTGGTGGCCGGCGTGATGACCATTTGCGGAGCGTTGGTCTGCGCGGAGCTGGCGACCATCTATTCACGAACCGGCGGCGTCTACGTTTATCTGAAGGAGACCATCTCTCCCTCGGCCGCGTTCCTGTGGGGATGGACCATGTTCTGGATCGCGCACTCCGGCATCATTGCCGCCATCGCGATGGTGGTGGCGCGGTACGCCGGCTTTTTTCTGGCGCTCGATAGTCGCGGCGTCAGCGCGGTCGCCGTGGCTGCTGTGCTCGCGCTCTCCGTGGTGAACTACCTCGGCGTGCGGCCCGGCGGCATGGTCCAAACCGGACTCACCGCCGCGAAACTCTTCGCGATACTCGTGATCCTGATCGCCGTGGTGGCGCTGCCGCATCCCGCACCCGCCAATCCGCCGAGCGGCGTCCCTTTCAACCTACGCGAGTTTCTACTGGCGGTCAGCGCGGGCCTTTTCGCCTTCGGCGGATGGCACATGGTCACCTACGCGGCGGAGGAAACTTACAGCCCCGAAAAGACCATCCCGCGGGCTCTCGCGATCGGCACGCTGACGGTTACGGCCTGCTATCTCGCGTTGAACGCGGCCTACCTTCGCGTATTGCCGCTCGAGCGTGTTCTCAACTCGCCGCGCATCGCGGCAGACGCGGCGAGCGTCCTGGTGGGCCCAGGCGGAGCGGCGGCGATCTCGATATTGGTGCTGGTATCGTCGCTAGGCGCGGTGAACGGCATCATTCTCGCGGGACCTCGCGTGTATTACGCGATGGCGAAGGACGGCCTTGCTCCGCGTATCGTGGGCGAGACGCATCCCCGTTTTCAATCGCCCCACATCGCAATCGCGGCTCAAGCTGTGTGGTCCTGCGTCCTGGTCCTGACCGGCACCTATCGCAGCCTGTTTACACGCGTGGTGTACACCGAATGGCTGTTCTTCGGGCTCATGACGTTCGGACTGCTGCGCTTGCGGAAACGATTTCTTCCGGCAGCGGCCTTGTTTCTGGTCGCCTGCGTCCTGGTGGTTCTCAATCAATTTATATCCGACCCGAAAGAGAGCGTGGCCGGATTCCTGCTGGTAGCTTCCGGGCTGCCGGTCTATTTTCTAATCAAGAGGAAACATGCCCATCATTGATGTCCACAATCATTACTACCCACCCAATTATTTGAAGGCGCTCCAAGCTGGTGAGAGCGCCGTGAAGGTCACGATTGACGATCATGGCAATCCGCTGGTGCATTACCCCGGCGATTACAACATCGCCGTGCCGGGCCAGAGGGATTTGAGCATCCGCGAGAAGATGCTGGACGATCACGGCATCGACATGCAGGTGTACAGCATGACCACGCCGGGCACTCACGTGGAGACTCCCACCACCGCGGCGCGCCTTGCGGCGATGGTGAACGACGAATTCGCGGCTGGCGTTCAGGCGAGGCCCAAACGCTTTAGCGCCTTCGCCACGCTGCCGCTGAACGATCCGGCGGCGTCGGTGAAAGAAATGGATCGGGCCTGCAAACAGCTCCACATGCCTGGCGCAATGCTGTTCAGCAACGTGAATGGTACACCGCTGGCCGACGAGCGATTCTACCCGCTGTACGAGCTCGCCAACGATTTGGGCGCGATCCTATACATCCATCCCACGCATCCCATAAACGTCGACGCGATGCAGGACTATTGGCTCATGCCACTGGTAGGATTCCTGTTCGATACCACTCTCGCCGCCGCGCACCTGGTGTTCAGCGGCGTGCCCGACCGGTTTCCAAAAATCAAATGGGTGCTGGGGCACTTGGGCGGAGCGATCCCCTACCTGGCAGAGCGGCTCGATCGCGGTCACCGCGCTTTCAAGGAATGCCGCGCGAAGATTCAGCGGCCGCCCAGCGAGTACCTGAAGAAGTTCTACTTCGACACCGTGAATTTCGATCGCGACGCGATCCAGCTTGCGATCAAGTTTGCCGGCGCGTCCCAGATCCTTGCGGGCAGCGACTACGCACACCAGATCGGAAGCCCTAGACTGATGCTCGAAAGTATCCGCGGGCTGCCTGTTCCGGATGCCGAAAAGAGCGGTATTCTGGGCGGGAACGCGGCGCGGATTCTCGGAATGAATTAGCGGCTGGCCGGAAAACGTATCACCGCTCCCGCGGCCGCTTATCCGGAAGATATGCTAAATCCAAAAAAGGTCTAAACCGTCAGATCGTACCCGGCCGCGCGCGTGCCATCGATGATGCGCGTACGAACCGCCCCAATCTCTTCAAGCGACAGCGTCCGGTCCACCGAGCCTACGGTTAAGCGATACGACAAGCTGCGCCGGCCGTCCGGCAGCGCGAAATCGCGTAGGAAAACGATAGACACCAGAGTATCGCCGGCCCGACGCCTCAGCCCGTCCTCGACATCGCCAATCAACGCGTGGTTCCCGACGATTACTGAAAGATCGAAGGCGCTAGTAGGGAAGCGCCGCAAGGGTTGGTAGCGGACCGTCCCCAGGTGTAGCCGCTCCAGCGCCGCGAGGTCGAGGTCCAGGACGGCGGCGCGTCCGGTTTCGATCATGCTTGGGTGGAATTCGAACAAACGTCCGATGCGGGTATCGTTGTGACCGACATCCGCGGCCCGGCGAGGATGCTCGTAAGGAAGCGCCGCCGCGGGCCGCACCGAGACGCCGGCCAGCAGACATTCGGCCAGGCGCTTCAGCTCCAGAAGCCCGGCCACACCGTCGTCCACCGTGCCCGCGCCCTTGGCGAAAAGAGCCGCCACCAGGTGAGGTTTCTCGCCGTCTTTATGGATCTCATTGCCGATCTCGAATAGACGAAACGTATCGCCCAAGGAATCCAGATGCCGGATATTGTCGCGAATGTTCTTCCAGATTCCTGGAAGCAGACTGGTCCGCAGCAGATTTTGATCGCTCGCGATCGGATTCGCTACCTGGACGTGCACGGCTGGATCGAGAGAAAACGCGCGCGCCATCTCCTCGCTCACGAACGAATAGTTGTAAACCTCGGTAAAGCCCTGCGCGGTAGCCATCTCACGAACCTTGTGTTGAAACTCCCGCTCCGGATTGGGCGGCGGCACGCGGGCCGGAGTCAGCGGAGCCGCCGGCGTTATGTTGCCGTAGCCGACCATGCGGCCGACCTCTTCGACCAAATCGTCCTTGATCGAGATGTCCTTCGTCGCCCGCCAGCTCGGCACGTGCACCGAGAAAATGCGCGGGGCCGTTTCGTCGACTCGAAACTCGAGCGACTCGAGAATAGCCCGCACGTCGCCGGCTGGAACCCTGAGGCCCAGCTTCTGGTCGAGCCAATCGAGCGGCAGGGTAATGGGCGCAAGCGCCGGCAAGGGTTGATACGCGTCCACCAAACCGCCCACCAACCGGATGCCCGGCGAGACTTGCTGAAGCAATTCGTAAGCGCGAAGTAAACCGCGCTCGGTCGAGACGGGATCCTGCGCTTTCTCGAATCGCATCGACGCATTGGTACGAAGTTTCAGCCGCGACGAGGTCTTCCGCACGCTGGACGCATTGAAATTGGCGCTCTCGAGCACGATGCGCGTGGTCGAGCCGGAAATAGCGCTCGGCCCGCCGCCAATCACACCTGCCAGCGCAATCGCCCCTTCGGTGTCCGCGATCACCAGGTTCGACGGATCGAGTTCGTAGCTCTCGCCGTTCAGCGCTTCGATAACTTCGCCTGGATTCGCGGCCCGCACGATGATCTCGCCGCCGTGCAGTTTATCCGCGTCGAAGGCGTGCATGGGCTGGGTCAATTCCGCCATCACGAAATTGGTCACGTCGACGATATTGCTGATCGCGTTCAGCCCGATCGATTCGAGGCGGTATTGAAGCCACAGCGGCGATGGCTGCACGCTGACGTTTTCAAACACCAGGGCGGAGTAGCGGGGACAGAGGGCATAGTCCCGCACCGTGACGCGCAGCGGTGGGGCGGCGGAATTGATCGCGGCATTGTTCACCAGTCCGGGGTTCACCAGTCCGGGCTTCACCGGGTCACGGAGTTTCTTGCCCAGGATGGCCGCCACTTCGCGGGCCATTCCGTAGTGCCCCCACAGGTCGGGCCGATGGGTCAGCGACTTGTTGTCGACCTCGATGACCTGATCCGGCACCAGCGAGAAAGGCGCGTTTAGCTCCAGGATGCCGGAGTGATCCCGGCCGATGCCTAGTTCCGCCGCGCTCGCGAGCATTCCATCGCTCTCGACTCCCTCGATCACCTTCTTGCCCACCGGAAGATACACGGTTCGCATCCCCGCGCGGCAGTTTGGCGCCCCGCAGACGACGGTTTTGGTCCCGTACTTCTCCGTCTTGACCACGGTCTTGCGGTTGTGGCTGGAGTCCATGGGTTCCACGGAAACCACCGTGGCTTCGCTGGCATTCGCGAGCGGCGCGCCCACTTCCTCAACGCCCTCACACTCGGCAGTCTTGATGGTGATCAGGCTCTCGAGCTCACGCGGCGAGGCGTCCAGACCGTCGACCAGTTCGCGGAGCCAGTTGTAGGAAAACTTCATGGTTTAACCATCACGGCGGATTTCTTTGAAACCGCTGCTCATTCCTAAGTCACTATGTTCAAAATGTTCAAAACTGCCGCAAGAATCTAAGATCTCCACTCGTGAACAGGCGGATATCGTCGATTCCGTAGCGCATCATCGCCAGGCGCGTCAATCCCAGCCCGAACGCGAATCCATTCCACACTTCGGGATCGACGCCACTTGCGCGCAGCACCGCCGGATTCACCAGACCGCAGGGAAGTAACTCGACCCACCCCGATTGCTTGCATACCGGGCAACCGGCGCCGTTGCAGATGAGGCACTGAATATCCAGCTCGAATCCAGGCTCGACGAACGGAAAGTAACCGGGCCGCAGGCGGACCGTCACATCGCGGTGGAAGATCGCAGAGAGCAGCGTCTTCATGAAGTAAATCAGGTGCGCCACCGAAACATCGCGATCCACCATCATGCCTTCGAGCTGATAAAACGTGTGCTCGTGGGATGGGTCCACTTCTTCGTTCCGGAAAACACGGCCGGGCGCGATCATCTTGAGCGGCGGCCCCAGTTTTTCAAGTCCACGCACTTGCACGGGCGAGGTGTGGGTGCGGAGCAAGCGCCCATCCGTCAGCCAGAACGTGTCCTGCATATCGCGCGCGGGATGGTCGGCCGGGATGTTCAGCGCATCGAAGTTGTAGTGCTCGGTCTCGACCTCGGGTCCGTCGAGCACCGCGAATCCGAGCGACAGAAACAGATCTTCTAGCTCGCGCTGCACCTGAGTCACCGGATGCAGGCTGCCGGGCCGAACGCCGGGAGCAGGCGTGGTCAGGTCCACCCACTCGGTTTCGAGGCGCGCGTCGAGAGCCGCTGATTCGAGCTGGGTCTTGCGCCCGTCCAGTTTCGCTTCGAGCTCCTGCTTGACGCTGTTCAGCAGCTTGCCGATCCGCGCGCGCTCTTCGGGCGTCAGCTTGCCGAAGCCCTTGCTGATCTCCGCCAGTTTGCCTTTGCGGCCCAGCGCTTCGACGCGTACGGCCTCCACGGCTTCGAGCGTCGCGGCTGATTCGAGTTGGCGGAGGGCGCCGCGATGCAGTCGCGAAATGACGTCGTCCAACGGGCCGGGCATTTGTGGATCGGGCACTTACAGACGAGCTCCGTTCATCTCCAGAAACTCGACCATGGTCTGGTGCCCTTTGAGGAGCGCCATATCGAGCGGGAGCTGGTTGTTGTCGGCCCGAATCTCCAGATCCGCGCCCGCGGTTATCAGCGTTCGTGCCATCTCCAGATCGCCGTTCTGCGCCGCCGCGTGCAGCGGCGTCCAGCCGCCGTGCTGCCGGGCATTGGGGCTCGCGCCGCGATCGAGGAGGAGTTTCGCGATTTCGGAAGAACGTCCCGCGGCAGCGGCGTGCAGGGGAGTGTTCCGCATCGCATTGGTGGAGCTTGCGTTCACTACTGCGCCATGGTTGAGCAGCACGCGCGCCGCTTCCAGTTCGCCGAAAAATGCGGCCAGGTGCAGCGGCGTCCATCCGTCGCGACTCAGCGCCGACGCGAGCGATCGGTTCCCGCCCACCAGCTCTTCGATGAGTTCCGTGCGTCCGAGCATGGCCGCGGCGAAAATGTCGAGCGTCGCGCCGTGTTCTTCGAGCGTCCTCACGATCTCCTCATTGCGCAGGTATTTGGCCGTGACGAGGGCCGACTGGCCGTTCTCTCCGGTCGCGTTCAAGAGCGACGGATCGGCTTCGATCAGCGCCGTCACCTGGGGCAAATCGCCTGCCTTGATGGCTTCAAAAAGTGGATGCATGATACTGCCGTCGACTCTTCGCGGTTCGGCGTCAAAACCCGGCTACGCCGCCCCAACAAAGACATCCTCGGCCTTGGCGATCTCCCAGGCGAGGTGATTGATATAGAATAGCAGCGCCGCCGGAGACGATGTCGCGCGGAATTTCTCCCAAACTTCCTGCCGCCAGCCGTCTTTCAGGTAACTGGCGACGTCGGCATCCTTGGCAAAGAATCCCTCCTCGTGCGGAACCCCGAGATGATCGAGCACGGCCTTGATCAGATCGAGGTGGGACACCAGAATGGCCTGCCCCAGGTCGTTGGCGAAGGTTTCGTCATGCTCCTGAAGGCGCGTCCAGAATCGCGGCGCGGCTTTCCGCAACGTCTCCGCGTTCAACTTGTGCAGATGAAGACGCGTCTTCAGGGGGTCGAACATTTGATACGTGCGGAGGCGGCCCATGGAGATCGAGCGCAACATTTGTTGAAATGCCTCCTCGCCCAAGCCGAGGAAAATGTCCGAAAGCTGCATGATCGCCATTGTATCCAGTGCCGCCGCCGTCTGCGGCGCGGAACCCGGAATTGTGTGCAGCTTGAACCGTTCCTTCCAATCCCTGTTCGTCGTAATAACGACAAAGAGACCTCCGTCCCACTGCTACAATAGTTCGCGGAGCGCACGCAGGGGTCCTGTGCGCTATTTGGGGTCCCCGAAAAAAGAATGTCAGACCGTTGTGCGCGTAGGTAAATGAAGGAGCGCACAGGCGAAGTCCGTTGTGCGCGTAGGTAAATGAAGGAGCGCACAGGCGAAGTCCGTTGTGCGCGTTTAAACACAATGAGCAATATCATCGTACTGGGCGCCCAGTGGGGCGACGAAGGCAAGGGTAAGGTTGTCGATCTATTCGCCGAGCGTTTTGACATTGTGGCCCGTTACCAGGGCGGTCACAACGCCGGTCACACCGTATTTATCGGGGAAAAGAAGTTTGTTCTCAAGTTGATCCCGAGCGGAATTCTCCGTCCCGGCGTGCAGGCCGTGATCGGCAACGGCGTGGTGGTGGACCCGGCGGCGCTGATCGACGAAATGACCGCGCTCGAAGGCCACGGCATCGACGTGAAGGCGCAGTTGCGGATCAGCAATCGCGCCCATGTGATTTTCCCGTTTCACCGGCTGATCGAGAAAATGTCGGAGGCGCGGGAGAACCGCATTCCCATCGGCACCACCTCGCGCGGCATCGGGCCCTGCTATGAGGACAAGACCGGACGCCGAGGCATCCGCATCGCCGATCTCTTCGATCCGGAAAGTTTTCGAGCGCTGTATGACACCCTGGCCGAGGACAAGCGGACGCTGGCCGAGACCTTTCACCTGGACGAACCGGTGGACTACGCGAAGATTCGCCATCAGTACAGCGAATACGCGGCCAAAATCCGGCCTCTGGTTTGCGATACGGCGGCGCTGCTGGCGGACGCGATGGCGCGCGGAAAGAGAGTGCTGTTTGAGGGCGCGCAGGGCGCGATGCTGGACGTCGATCACGGGACCTACCCGTTCGTCACATCGTCCAACGCCACGGCCGGCGGAGCGTCCACCGGCACGGGCGTTCCTCCCACCCGCATCGACGGCGTGGTGGGCGTGTCGAAGGCATACATCACCAGGGTCGGTTCCGGTCCGTTTCCGACGGAGAGCTTGGATGGCGGCGGAGACCTGCTGCGGCGGGAGGGCAAGGAGTTCGGCGCGGTCACCGGACGGCCGCGTCGTTGCGGGTGGTTCGACGCGCCTCTGTTGCGCTACACCGCGCTCGTAAACGGTTTCGATACCTTGATGATCACGAAGCTGGACGTGTTGGACAACCTCGAACGGATTCCGGTCTGCGTCGGCTACCGCCTGAACGGCGCGCCGGTGACGGAAATGCCGGCCACCTACCGCGCGCTCGAGGCGGTCGAGCCGGTTTACGAGAGTCTGCCCGGATGGAACACTTCCACCCGCCAGATCGCCCGCTACGACGATTTGCCGGAGCGCGCCCGGACCTATCTCAAATTCCTCGAAGATTGTACCGGGGTCGAAATCGGGGGCGTCTCCACGGGCCCGGAGCGCAATGAGACGATCATTCGCGCGGGTTCGAAGCTGGAGCGCCTCATCGGTTAATCCCTTGCTGGTGCAATCCTCGGTGGATTGCTCTATCATTTGCAAATAATCGGACCGCGTCAGGCAGAGCCCTCTTGTTGTGTCCACGAAGCCGGCCTACCGGCCACGACAAATTGGGCGGCACCAAACGCGTCTCAACCGCGTCATAATATGCTAGAGGTAGTTTCCCCATGAATCAGTGGCTCGCGATTGCCACCCTCGCAGTGGCTGGATTTGCGCCAGCGGCGGAGCTGACACCTCCGAAAGCCGGCAAGGTCGCAATCTTCCCCCTCAAAGACCTAAAGCCGGGCATGCAGGCCACGGCCTGGACCGTCTTTCAGGGCATGAATCCCGAGCCCGTGCCGATCGAGATTATTGGCGTGTGGAAGAATGCGCTGGGCCCGCAAGAGGACGTGATTCTGGGAAAAATGGGCGGCAAGGCGCAGATCACGAACGTTGCCGGCGGCATGAGCGGCAGCCCCGTCTACATCGACGGCAAACTGGTGGGCGCGGTATCGCTGCGTATCAGTGTATTCTCGCCCGATGCGATCTGCGGGATCACACCGATCGAGCTGATGCTCGAAATCAAGGATTACGATCGGTCCCGCCCGTCCGATGCGCGAACGCCGGACAAGGCTCCGGGATCTCGCGCGGCTTCGATGAACCTCCCGGAATCGGAGATACCGGGAGAGCTGCTGTCGCGTCTGGTCGCCTCCGGCGGCACGAATTCGTTGCCCCCGCACACCCCGCTGCTGACACCGATTGAAACGCCGCTGGTCCTCTCCGGATTTGCCGCCGAGACCATTCGCGGCTTCGATCCGCTGCTGCAACAGATGGGGATCGTCGCGGTGCAGGGCGGCGCTACGGCCGGAGCGCTTAACGCCAAGCCAGCGCCTGGATGGGAAAAATCTTTGAGCCCGGGAGAAGCCGTGAGCGGCGTTCTGGTCTCGGGCGACATGTCGGCCACCGGCATGGGCACGGTCACCTACAACGACGGTAAGAACATTCTCGCGTTCGGCCACCAGTTCTTCGACCTCGGCCCGGTGGATATGCCGATGGCGAAGAGTGAAATCCTGATGACGCTCAGCTCTTCCTATCAGCCAAACAAGATGGGAAACGCGACGGAAGTGGTCGGGGCGCTGCGGCAGGACCGTTTCACCGGCATCATGGGCGAGCTCGGCGCGGAAGCGGCCACCATTCCGGTGCACGTGAAGGTGCGATCGCTCGGGCCGCATGGCGCCGTCCTCAAGCAGAACGACCTCAATTTCAATGTGTTCGTCCACCAGAAGTGGACGCCGTTCCTGATGATGCTGACGCTGAGCAATTCGCTCCAGCAGATGAACCAGTTTGCGGATGAAATGACCTACCGGATGACCGGCACCGTGGAGATGGACGGTACGCCGAACATCCACGTCTCCACCATGCTCGCCCCGAGCGAGATGCCGGTGCCCGCGCCCATGGTGCTCGCCGGCTGGTGGGGTGACAAGTTCAACCGCCTGTTCTTGAATCCGGTCGCGATGCCGAAACTCAAGGGCGCCGACGTCACCGTGGACCTGCTGCCGGACCGACGCGTAGCGTCCATCGAAAACGCGTGGACGCCGTCGACCGACGTCGAAGCTGGGAGCGAGATCCCCTTGAAGGTCTTCCTCCGGCCCTATCGCGGCGAGCGCATCGAGCGATCCGTCACTCTGAAGATTCCCGCCGGGATGCCGAAAGGCGATCACCGGATTCTGTTCAGCGACGCCGACACGCTCAACCGGACGCAAAACGCGGCGGCGATGGGCAACCGCTACATGGACATCCCGGAAACGGTTTCGCTTCTCAACCAGGAGCGCGATAACAATCAAATGTACGTTTCGTTGATCGAAAATCGTCCGACCTACTACACCGACGATAAGGCCATGCCGAGTCTGCCCTCATCCATGCTCAATGTCCTGCAAACGGAGAAGACCACCAGCCGGACGCTGGTGGGGGCTCCCGAGAGCACGGTCGCGCAAGTGTCGGTTCCCTTCGATCAGGTGGTCAGCGGCAGTTACTCGCTGAAGATAACGGTAAAATAAACAACCCCATGCACATTCTTCGTGTCTTGACGGCTGTATTGTGTACCGCCGTGTGTCTGGTCGCAGTGGATACGCGCAACTGGGAGACGGCCGAGATGGCCGACTTCGAAAAAGGCACTCTCACCAAGCTGTCGCTCGGCAGCGAGGGCCGCCTGATGCTGGCCCCCATGGTCAAGGAAATCCTGGATCCGTCCGTGACGTTTCTGTGGGCCGTGGCCCGGGATTCGAAAGGCAATGTGTACGCGGGCGGCGGCGGGTTGGGTGGATCGAAGGCGAAGCTGCTGGCGGTGGACCCGTCCGGCAAAGCCAAGACGTTCGCGGAGCTGGATGGCATGGCGATTCAGGCCATCGCCATCGATCGCCAAGATCGCGTTTATGCGGCCACATCGCCCGACGGTAAAATCTATCGCGTCGATCCGGCCGGCAAGGCCGAGGTCTTCTACGATCCCAAGGCAAAGTACATCTGGGCCATGGCGTTTTCAAGCCGCGGCGATCTGTACGTGGCGACCGGCGACCGCGGCGAAATCCATCGCGTCACGCCGGCCGGCGCGGGCTCCGTATTTTTCCAAACCGAGGAATCGCACGCGCGGTCGCTGGCGATCGATGCGAATGACAATCTGATCGTCGGGACCGACCCGAGCGGACTGGTGTTGCGGCTCGCTACCGTTGGCGATCAGGCGGGCCAAGGCTTCGTCCTTTTTCAGGCGCCTAAGCGGGAAATCACTGCCCTGGCGGTCGCCAAAGATGGGACCATCTACGCCGCGGGCGTCGGCAATCAGGCGCCGGTGATTTTACCGGCCGTGCCGCCCGCTCCGATCCCGCCTCCGCCTGCTCCCTCCGGCCAGGGCGGCCTTACCGTGACCGTGAACGCTCGCCCTGCGCCGGCTCCTCCTCCTACGCTCAGCACCACCGCGACCGCGATCGCCGGTGGATCCGAGATCTATCGCATCGCGCCGGACGGCTTTCCGCGGAGGATCTGGGGCCAGCCTCAAGACCTGGTCTACGCCCTGGCGTTCGACGCGCACGGCAAGCTCATCGCCGGGACCGGCAATCGGGGATTCGTCTACCGGCTCGATTCCGATCACGTCTATACGCGTCTTCTCAACGTCGCGCCGACGCAAGTAACTGGATTGATCACCGCTTCCGACGGCCAGATCTTCGCCGTTACCGGCAATATCGGAGAAATCTTCTCGATCGGGCCTGGCTTCGAATCGTCCGGGACATTCGAGAGCGACATTCACGACGCGGGGACCTTCTCGTATTGGGGGCGGCTGAGTCATGAATCCGAAGGGCAGGGAGGCTCGGTCGTTTTTGAAACGCGCAGCGGAAACCTGAGCCGTGCGCAGAAGAACTGGAGCCCCTGGGCCAAGCTCGCGGGCGACCGGATCACCTCGCCGGCCGCGCGATTCCTCGAATACCGGGCCACGCTCTCCGGTCCATTCGAGCTGACCGAAGTGAACACCGCCTTCCAGATGAAGAACGTTCCGCCGGTGATCGAAGCGCTTGAAATCACTCCGGCCAACTACAAATTCCCGGCTCCCTCCACGACGCCGGCCGTCTTGAACCCTACCCTGACACTGCCCGCGCTGGGCCGCCCGGCCCCGTCGGCGGCGGCGGCTGCCACCGATTCGGGGAATTCGCCGGCGCTCACGTATTCCAAGGGACAGATCGGAGCCCGGTGGCTGGCCAACGATCTGAACGGCGACACGCTGGTCTTCAAAGTGGAGATTCGGGGGGAGAAGGAAACCGGCTGGAAACTCCTCAAGGACAACCTCCGCGACCGCTATTACAGTTGGGATTCCACCGCGTTCCCGGATGGGAAGTACGTGCTGCGCGTAACCGCTTCGGACTCACCCTCAAATCCTCCGGATGCCGCGCTGACGGCCTCCTTCGAGGGCGATCCGTTCGTCATCGACAATACTCCGCCGGAGATCACGGGCCTCACCGGAACAAAGGTGTATGAGGTCACCCCGGCCGCCGGATCTTCCTTAGCCAAAATCGAGGTCCGCTTCCACGCGGAGGATGCCCTCAACGTGATCGACAAGGCCGAGTACTCGGTCAATGGCGGAGACTGGCTCATGGTGGAACCCACGACGCGAATTTCAGATTCACAAAAGCACGATTACCGGGTCCTCATCGATCGCGGCGCGGGCGAGACCACCGTCGCGGTCCGGGTCGGCGACGCGTACGATAATCAGGCCGTGGCCAAGACTGTTGTACGGTAGATCACCATTCACGATGACATCACGTGCGCGGCTCCGAATCATCCGTCCGCAAGCCCCGCAACGTTTCCTCCGCTACACGCCGCGATAGGACGTTGATCCGCGCGTCCATCCACGACGTTGATCCACGGCGTTTAAGATAGGACACATGGACCATCTGCCGCGCCGCCTCGCGATTATCGTGCTGGCCATGACGCTGGTGCTCGCCGGGGGCACGGCCGGATTCGTCCTGATCGACCACTATCCGGTTTTCGACGCCTTTTACATGACGCTGACCACCGTTACCACGGTGGGTTACGGCGAAATCCACGCGCTGAGCCATGCCGGGCGGATCTTTAATTCATTCCTCATCCTGTTTGGCGTGATCGTGATGTTGCTGGCTGTCGGGGCCATGACGCAGACGGTGATCGAGCTTGAGCTGAACCAATTTTTTGGAAAGCGACGGGTTAAGAGCATGATCGATAAACTGACCGGGCACATCATCCTGTGTGGCTTCGGCCGCGTGGGGCGCGGCGCCGCGGACGAGCTGAACAAAGCTGGAGCGGCTTTCGTCGTGGTGGACAATGACGAGGAGAAGGTGGAGCGCGCCATCAAGGTGGGCATGCTCGCCGTGCTCGCGGACGCGAGCCGGGATGAAGCCTTGCGGGATGTGAACATCGGCAGGGCCAAGGGACTGATCGCCACGCTCTCGACCGACGCCGACAATTTATTCCTGATACTTTCCGCCCGGGCGCTCAACTCACGGCTGCATCTTTCCGCGCGCATTGCGGAAGAGTCGTCGGAAGAGAAGCTGCGGCGCGCGGGCGCGGACTTCGTATTCGCCCCCTATGCCAGCACCGGCCATCGCATGGCGCAGGCACTGATCAAGCCGCATGTGCAGCAGTTTCTGGACTTCGCAACGGGTGGCATGGGCTCGGGCATGGGACTTAACGTCGGCATCGAACAGGTGCGGGTCAGCTCGCGCAGCGAGTTCGCCGACAGGTCGCTTTCGGAAATGCAGGTAAGACGCGACCTGGGCGTCATTATCCTTGCGATTCGCCGGGCGAGCGGTGAAATGCAATTCAATCCCCCCGCTGAGGCGAAGATCGCCAGAGGGGATTACTTGATTGCCATGGGCGAGCCCGACAGCCTTCGCAGGCTGGAACAATTGCTCACTGGAGCAGCGACTTGAAGGTCTTGACCGCGGAACAAATGCGAGAGGCGGACCGGCTCACCATTCAAGGCGCCCATGGCGCGCCGGGCATACCTGGCACTGTCCTCATGGAGAACGCCGGCAAGGCCGTGGCCGAGCTGATCGAACATGAGTTCATTCCACTCGACCGGCAGCGTGTGGTGGTCTTCTGCGGCAAGGGGAACAACGGAGGCGATGGATTGGTGGTGGCGCGCCTGCTCGAAGGACGAGTCGCGGCGCTGCAAGTGGTGCGGGTAACGGATCCGCCGGGCCAAGTGGATCGGGATGCCACCGTTGTGGTGGATGCCCTCCTCGGCACCGGATTTCGTGGCCCGCTGGAGGGACGTTACGCGGAGCTGATTCGTTCGATCAATCACGATTTCCCCCGCGCGAAAGTGGTCGCCGTCGACATTCCTTCCGCTATGCATGTGAACGCGGATTACACGGTTACGTTCGCGGCGCCGAAAGTCGAGCTGGTCATGGGTGAAGGTCCGGAACGCACGGGCAAGCTGATCGTCGCCGACATAGGCATCCCCGCGAGCGCCATGCAGTCCGATCTTGAACTCTCGGAACCGCGCGACTTTGCGAAACTTTTTGCGCCCCGCAAGCGGGATTCGAACAAGGGCGACTTCGGACATGTTCTTGTGATCGGCGGCGCGCCCGGGAAGGCTGGGGCCGCGGCCATGACGGGACTCGCCGCGCTGCGGGTGGGCGCCGGATTGGTGACCGTCGCGACGTCGTCCGACGCCAAGCTTGCGCCGGAGCTGATGTACTGTCCTCTCGACCATCCGGAGATCGAACGGAAGACGGTGATCGCCGTCGGGCCGGGCCTGGGCAGGAACCGGGAACTGGTCGCCCGGTTAATGAAGGAGTCGGCCGTTCCGATGGTGATTGACGCCGACGCGTTGAACTCCATCGCAGGGACCGATTTTCGCGGCCGCGGCCTGGAGACCGTGCTCACGCCGCATCCGGGCGAAATGGCGCGGCTCACGGGATCGAAGGTCACCGATCGCCTCGCCACGGCGCGCGTGTTTGCGAAGGAACGCAACTTGTGCCTGGTCCTGAAGGGAAATCGCACTTTGATCGCGCTTCCGGATGGCCGGGTTTGGATCAACCCGACCGGCTCGCCCGCGATGGCGACCGGAGGCACCGGCGACATTCTCACTGGGCTGATCGCCGGCATGATCGCGCAATTTCCCCACGAAATCGCGACGGCGGTGCGCGCCGCGGTTTGGATACACGGACGGGCCGGTGAGCTGGGCGCCGAGGAGCTGACCGAGCAATGCCTGATCGCGACCGACCTGTTGCGCTATCTTCCGAGGGCGATCCGTGAGTGTGTTTGAGACAGGCTCGTTTGAAACGGGCGCGGAATTTGAAACTAATTCTGAAAACGAGACCATCGAGCTGGGCCGCCAGATCGCGGCCTGGCTGCCGCGCCGGGCTGTCGTTCTTCTGATCGGTAATCTTGGCGCGGGGAAAACCACCCTCGCAAAAGGAATCGTCAGCGGACTCGGGGCGGCTGCTCCCGAAGACGTCTCGAGCCCCACCTTCACGCTGATCCATGAATACGGCCTCGCGGCCGGTGGCGTTCCGGTCTACCACGTCGATCTCTATCGCCTCGATCGTCCCCAGGAAGTCGCGACGTTGGGCCTCGACGAAATTTTCGACCGCGACGGAATCGTGCTGATCGAGTGGGGTGAACGGTTCCCGCAACTGATGCCCGGCGGTTGCATCGAGATTCGCCTAGACGCCTTGGGAGAAAACCGGCGCCGGGTCTCGGTGAGGAAGCCGTGATCAACTTTTTAAGTAACGTGTTTATAATAAGTTACAACTAAGTCTTGTCACTCCTCGCCCGAGTGTGCTAATAATGGAGCTTGGGTTTTGGTGTTCGTGCCAGACCCACTTACCGAAGGTAACTCTTACCGACAGATTCCAGATGGAGGTTGAACTATATGAACATTCGTCCGCTCTACGACCGGATCGTGGTGAAACGGATTGAAGAAACTGAATCCATGGTTGGCGGGCTGTACATCCCCGATTCAGCCAAGGAAAAGCCGCAACAAGGTGAAGTGGTGGCGGTGGGCCAAGGCAAGCGCAATGACGACGGGAAGTTGATCCCGCTTGACGTCAAGGCCGGCGATCGCATCCTGTTCGGGAAGTACTCGGGTTCCGACATCAAGTTGGACGGCAACGAGTACCTGATCATGCGCGAGGACGAAGTGCTGGGTGTTCTCGACAAGGCCGGCAAGGTGGCGAAAGCTTAATTAGGAAAGAAGGAGATTGAACCAATCATGGCAAAACAAATTGTCTATAGCGAGAATTCCCGTCAGGCGATCCTTCGCGGCGTGAATCAGTTGGCCGATGTGGTGAAGGTCACGCTCGGCCCCAAGGGCCGCAATGTCGTGCTCGAGAAGAAGTTCGGCGGACCTACCATCACCAAGGACGGTGTCACCGTCGCCAAGGAAGTGGACCTGAAGGATCCCTTGGAAAATATGGGCGCGCAGATGGTCCGCGAGGTCGCTTCGAAGACCTCCGACGTCGCCGGCGACGGCACCACCACCGCGACCGTCCTCGCGCAGTCCATCTTCCGCGAAGGCGTGAAGAGCGTCGCGGCGGGTGCGAACCCCATGGCGCTGAAGCGCGGCATTGAGAAGGCCGTGGACGCGATTGTCGAGGAAGTGAAGAAGCTATCGAAAACCATCTCCGGCGACATGATCGCTCAGGTGGGCACCATCTCGGCCAATGGCGACCCGACCATCGGCAACACCATCGCCGAAGCCATGAAGAAGGTGGGCAAGGATGGCGTGATCACGGTGGAAGAGTCGAAGACGATGGTGACGGAGCTGCAGAGCGTCGAAGGCATGCAGTTCGATCGCGGCTACCTCTCGCCCTACTTCATCAGCGATCCGGATCGCATGGAGTGCGTGCTCGAGGATCCCTACATCCTGATTCACGAGAAGAAGATCAGCAACATGAAGGATCTGCTGCCCCTGCTCGAGCAGATCGCCCGTTCCGGGAAGCCGCTGCTGGTGATCGCCGAGGAAGTGGACGGCGAGGCGCTGGCTACGCTGGTGGTCAACAAGTTGCGCGGTACGTTGAACGCGTGCGCGGTGAAGGCTCCGGGCTTCGGCGATCGCCGCAAGGCGATGCTCGAGGACATCGGGATCCTGACCGGCGGCAAGGCCATCTTCGAAGAAACCGGAATCAAGCTGGAGGGCGTACGCCTGGAGGATCTGGGCAAGGCCAAGCGCGTCACCGTGGATAAGGACAACACCACCCTGATCGACGGCGCGGGTACCGCGAAGAACATCGAAGCGCGCATCAAGCAGCTCCGCAATCAGATCGAGGAGACCACCTCCGACTACGATCGCGAGAAGCTGCAGGAGCGGCTGGCGAAGCTCGCCGGCGGCGTCGCCATCATCAAAGTCGGCGCGGCCACCGAGACCGAGATGAAGGAGAAGAAGGCTCGCGTCGAGGATGCGCTGCATGCCACCCGCGCGGCTGTCGAGGAAGGCATCGTTCCCGGCGGCGGCGTGGCTCTGCTGCGCGCGTCCGCGGTTCTCGCCAGTTTGAAGGGCGAGGGCGACGAGAGGATCGGAATCAACATCGTTCACCGGGCCTGTGAAGAGCCCATCCGCCAGATCGCCGGCAATGCCGGCTATGAAGGCGCCATCGTGATCGAGAAGATCCTGGCCCACAAGGAAGCTCACATGGGCTTCAACGCCGCGACGGCGCAGTACGAGGACCTGGTGAAGGCCGGCGTCATCGACCCCACCAAGGTCACTCGCTCGGCTCTGCAGAACGCCGCTTCGATCAGCGCACTGATGCTGACCACCGAAGCGATGATCTGCGAGATCCCCGAGAAGAAGTCGGCACCCATGGGTCCAGAGCACGGCGGCGGCATGGGCGGAGGGATGGACTACTAAGTACCAGCCCGCAAGACGGAGTGCGGCGGCGTTGTTGCTTGACTGAATGAGGTGCCGCCGCACCCTTTGCGGGCCAGTCCACCCGAAGTTCGAACCAGAAGTCAGAAGTACCAGGGGCCGTCCAGCAATGGGCGGCCTCTTTTTTCTTGGGTCGAGCAATGTAGCGCGTGGTAAGTACCCGCCGGACCGCACAGTCGATCCTCCGCGCGTTTACATAACCGGTGCTTTGTGGCACGGCGCTGCGCGGTACAGGACCATAGGAGCCGCAGGCCGGCCTTGGGACAAAGAGTCCGTCCCCTTCCTACGGCCCGCCCCAATCCAGCCCGGCATCCACACATTGCATGTAACTACACACGTAGCTACAATGTGGGATGAAGTACGAATGGGACGAAGCGAAGAACCGTGGCAACTTCGCCAAACATGGGCTGGATTTTGTGGACGCCGAACAGGTGCTTAGCGGCCCGTGCGTCACCTTCGTAGATAGCCGTTTCGATTATGGAGAGGAACGGTTAATCACGTTGGGCTTGCTCGCCGGTCGAGTAGTCATTATTGCCCACGCGCCACGCGGCGACGATACCACGCGGATTATCTCCATGAGAAAGGCAAATCGACGTGAACCAAAAATCTATCAAGAGCGACTTGGCGAGGCTTGACCGCATCAAGGACGCCGAGATCGACTATTCGGACATTCCGCCCCTTGACAAGTCTTTCTTTACGAAAGCAACGGAAGCATGGCCCCCGGCGAAACAGCAATTGACCATCCGCCTTGACGCGGACGTGCTGAATTGGCTTAGGGGCAACGGCAAAGGCTATCAGACCCGCATCAATCGTATTCTTAGGGCCGCAATGGAGAGCACGCCGCCGCGCCGGTTGCGTTCTACACCCGCACCGAAAAAGAACACTCGGTCACGCGGTGTATTGAAACCAGCATGATGTTGCTTGAAGGGTCTGTTTCGGGACGCCGGCTCGTCGCTTACCGAAGTGCTACAAGAGGCGGGTACAGCGACAGGGAAGGTCCTCGCTTGAAGAATGACAAGGAGCGCCGAAGCGCCTATGCCGCGGCGTTGCGATAAGCTGAACAAAGGAGCACCGACCATGGCACGCCTCGATACAGCCTCGAAGATCGACTGGACGCAATGCGAACTGATCGAGCAAGTACCCGGCAAAGTATCGGGACGGCCCATTGTGCGCGGGACGCGTATCATGCCGGAGGGCATCGTAAACAGCTACGATATGGGCGACAGTCTCGAAGAAATACAGGAGGATTGGCCTTCGCTGTCCCTCGCCCAGATCAAACGCCTGATTGAGTTTGCCCACGCCCATCGTGAGCAACCCAATCCGTGAAGGTATTGCTTGACGAAAATCTAGCGCATCGGTTGCGGAAGAACCTCGGCGCACATGAAGTTTTCACTGTAAGCTATAAAGGCTGGGCCGGACTCAAGAACAGCGACTTTTGCGAACAGCCGAAACTGACGGCATTGAAGTTTTCTTAACCAGCGACCAAACGCTTACCCTTGAGCAGAACCTTCAGGGGCGCAACATTGCGATCGTGATGTTGTCCTCTGTTGAATGGGACATCCTCAGGCACCATCTGCCGTTGATTGTCGCCGCGATTGATAACGCCCTCCCCGGTAGTTTTCAGGAAGTCGATTGCGGCAGCTTTTCGCGGAAGAAGCAGGCCGAGGAATAGCCCGCAGGGTCCTTTGCGACGCATCTAAAGCTTCGGCGCGTAGTACCCGTGGCGCGCCCGCACCACCAGGTCCTTGCGATTCTTCACCTTGATATCGACGTTGTGGTACAACCCGTCCGTCAGAAGCGGCTCAGGACGGTAGAGCACATTGTACTGGTGCCGTAGCTCATTCGCGATGTTTTCAAACGATTGCGCCATATCCGAGGACTGGAACGGGAAGAACGCCAGGCCGCCGGTCTCCCGGGCGAAGTATTTGAGAACCTTGTCGCCATCCGTAGGTATACGGGAGATGTTGGTCGAGATGCTGTAGATCACCACGTCGGCTTTGTGCGCCATCTCGAGCGCCTGATCGCGCGTCCAGCGGCTCTGGTTGTCCTCGCCGTCGCTCAGGATCACCATGGCGCGGCGGAACTTGTGTGCGGGCTGGTCCTGCATCAGCTTGTCGCGGCACGCGAAAAAGATCGCGTCGTAAAGCGCGGTGCCCCCGCCGGGCCGCAGACTGTGAATCGCGTTCGAGAGCACCTCGGTGTTGTCGGTCAGGTCGGCCACCAATTCCGCCGCAGTGTCGAAGCTGACCACGATCGCCTTGTCCTGCCCTTTGCGCACCACCGTGTCGATGAAGTCGGTGGCAGCCTCCTGCTGGAACTTGAACCGTTCGCGAATGCTGTTGCTGGTGTCGATCAGGATGGCCAGGCGCAGCGGCAGATCGGTCTCGGCCGTGAACTCCATGATCTTCTGCGGTTTGCGGCTTTCGACGATCTCGAAATCGTTCTTATTCAGGTTGGTGACGAATCGGCCTCGTTTGTCCGAGACCGTGAACAGCATCTGAATACGCGTCACGTCCAGAGTGATTCGGCTGATTTCGTCGTCGCCCGCCTGCGGGATGGAACCCGGCTTGCCCTGCGTGTCGTTCGCTGATTTGCTCGATGCATTGCTCGCTGGGTTGGTCGATGGGTTGCTCGATGGGTTGCTCGCTTGCGCCCAGAGCGTTGAGAGACTCAGGATGGCGGCCAAAACGATCCTCATAGGGAACGGCCTCAACTGTAGATTACAACCCATGCTATTTAGATTATGGCCTATCGCCTGAACGTAGGTAGTGGGTCAGTTTGACCACTACCCGCCTGAACGGGGCTGCTCCGCGAGCCAGGACACCAGCTCGGGCGGGAGCGGCGCCTCCACCGTGACCCGCTGTCCCATTGCCGGGCTGACGAAAGAAATCCGCCAGGCATGCAGAAATATTCGTGGTCCCGGCGGTCCGCCGTAAAGCCGGTCGCCAGCAATCGGATGCCCCAGGCTCGCCAGATGCACCCGAATTTGATGCGTCCGCCCGGTTCCAATGCGCACTTCGAGATAGGTAAATCCTTCGAATCGTTCGAGGACGCGATACTCGGTCAGCGCCGAGCGTCCCGTGCCGAGGCGCGCCGTCATGCGAACGCGGTTCACCGGATCGCGTGCGATGGGTTTCGTGATGCGGCCGGAGTCCGCGCGAACGCTGCCCTTTATCAGCGTCAGGTACGTCTTCTCGATGGTTCGTGCCGCGAACTCCGCCGCTAGGGCGCGATGGGCCAGATCGGTTCGCGCGACCAATAGAACGCCGCTGGTTCCGCGGTCGAGCCGGTGCACGATGCCGGGCCGAATCTCGCCGCCCACTTGCGAAAGGGAACCGAAATGATGCACCAGGCGATTCACCAGCGTCCCGTCACGCGTGCCCGCCCCGGCGTGGACCACCAGGCCGGCCGGCTTGTTCACGGCGATTACCGCCGCATCTTCGTAGAGAATCTCGATCGGCAGGTCTTCGGGTGTGGCTTTGAGAGGGGGAAGGTCCGCCGGCGAAACTTCGATGTGCTCGCCGCCGCGCAGCAGCAGGGAAGCTCGCCCCAATGCGCCGTTCACGCTCACCCGGCCCGCCTTGATCCAGGTCTGCAAGCGGGAGCGGCTGTATCCCCTCAACTGTTCCTGCAAGTAATGATCTAGGCGCACGCCCGCAACTGCGTCCGCTGGCGTGAAGGACCAAGGCCGTCCGCCGATGTCGCTCTTTCGGTCGTCCTTCACGCCGGACTCCACAAAGTGCCTCCAGGCGCGTCCTGACGCGCCTTCCAACTCAAGCGTCCTGACGCGCCTTTCAAGATGATAAGCTTCTCCGCATGCGGCTCCTTCTATTGTTCCTGATTGTCTTGCTGCAGATGGCCGGGGCGGCGCAGGCGGCCGACCGGTTTCCGGTCGACTGGCCCACGGTGCAAAGTGAGTTGATGCAGCACTACACGACGCTTCTTCGCATCGACACCAGCAACCCGCCGGGCAACGAAACGCTCGCCGTGAACTACGTGAAGTCCGTGCTCGATCGCGCCGGAATCCCGAACCAGGTATTCGCCCTCGATCCAAACCGCGCGAATCTGGTCGCGCGCATCAAGGGCAATGGGTCGAAACGCCCGATTGTGGTGATGGGCCACACCGATGTTGTGGGCGTGCAGCGTGAGAAATGGTCCGTGGACCCGTTCGCGGCTCTCCGCAAAGACGGCTACATCTACGGCCGCGGCACGCTTGACGACAAAGACAATCTGTCCACCGGCGTGATGATGATGCTGCTCTTGAAACGGATGAATATTCCGCTCGACCGCGATGTGATCTTCGTGGCCGAATCGGGCGAGGAAGGCGCCGCCAACTTCGGAATGAGTTATCTGGTGAGCCAGCACTGGGACGCAATTGACGCCGAGTTCGGGCTGGCAGAGGGCGGAGGCGGGTACTCGCGCGACGGGAAAGTGCGCTCGGTCACGCTCAGCACCACGGAGAAAGTCCCCCGGGGGGCGAGGCTGGTGGCCCACGGGACTGCCGGGCACGCATCGATTCCGCGGCCGGACAACGCAATCACGCGCTTGTCCGAGGCCGTGGGCAAGATCGGGAACTGGGTCCCGCCCATGAGGCTGAACGATACTACGCGCACCTACTTTGAGCGCCTCGCGTCCATCGGCACGCCCGAGGAAGCCGATCGGTACAACCACCTGACCGATCCAGCCCGATCTGCCGAGATCCAGCGCTATCTGCTCGAGCACGAAGGCGAGCGTTATTCCATGCTCCGCACCTCAGCGGTGCCCACCATCATCAAGGGCGGCTTTCGTTCGAACGTGATTCCATCGGAGGGCGAGGCCAACATCGATATCCGCGCTCTGCCCGACGAAGACATGCCCAAGTTCTATGAAGCCATGCGGAAAGTGATCGGCGATCCCAGCGTGGAAGTGGTTCCGGGAGCAGCCGCGGGCCGGGCCGCGCCGCCCCCGTCGCGGCTCGATTCGGAAATGTATCGTGCGCTCGAGAAATCCGCCCGGGACACCTATCCCGGGGCCGTGCCGTTGCCGATGATGCTCAACGGCGCGACCGACGGTCAGCAGCTTCGCGCCCGCGGCGTTCAAACCTACGGCATCGGACCGGTGGTCGAGGAGAAGGACGCCGACACGACAGGTCCGCATTCGGACGGCGAGCGGCTCCAGGAATCGGCGCTGTATGGCTTTATGCAGTTCCTCTGGAACGCGGTGACGGATGTCGCGGCTTCGAGGAAATGAAGGGCGAGTCCAGCCCGCGGTGTCCCTTTTACGGCAGCGATGTCTGAGGGTTACTGCCGACCCTTTTTGCATTAAACAAACAGACGATGTGGAAAATCAGGAAAAGCGGGGCCAGAAAGGCGGGGATCACCATGAGCGGAAACTGCGTCATCGGAGACGTCAAGATGCCCCCCAGATGGGCGGTCCGAGTTGCCCAAGCTCCGATCACCGGGGCCGCCAGCATGTCTACTATTCCGAAGATGTTCCACGCAAGGAACACCGGCCGGGCTGCGGGCGAGCCCGATGAAACCATTCCCGCGACCAGCGGGGCGGTTGCGCCGACGACCATATCCCCGAGACCTTGCGAGATGGCGAATGCCGGCGGCAGGCGGTGCAGCCCATCGTAAATGATGACCGCGCCTCCGACGAACCTCAAAATCTGAGCCATTACAACGCCCCGCAATCTTATGTGCAGGATCCTCTCTCTATACGTTGAAGAGGCTCCGTATCCGAGAAGAGGCTCCGTATCCGACCGAGAAGGCGGCCAGTGGAACCACCACCGAAGCCACAAGAATGACCGGAATCCAGCTCTCGATTGAAAAGCCCAACGCAGACCCAAACGTCCGGAATATAGAGGCGGCGACAACCAGCAGAAACCAGAGAGCCAGAATGGGAAAGTCGATCGGGCTGGCGTACTCTTTCATAATCGTATCTCCTGCAAAAAACGCATTGTGCAATTCTTAAGGTTCGAGCTTGACGCTATGAAGTATAGCCACTCTTGAAGAGGCGCGACAGCCCGTCGTTGGGGAGGAATGCTGAATCAAAGAATGGCCTAACCAGCCTCGGTCATGGGCAGCGAGAGCTCCGCCGGCGTTTCCTGCGCGACGCCGTCCCTCAGCCGCAGCGAGCCCTGCATCAGGGCGCTGGTCCGCGGGCCGGGAAGCACAATGCCGGTCAGATTCAGCGGATCGGCGAGGGCAATCTCGATTTCTTCACATATAAGCCCGCCGATGGCAGGCGCCACATCGAGAGACTCTTTCCGCCGAATGTGCCGCAGCAAGTCCACGGCCTCCGGTCTAGCAAACTGTTCCCCGACGAATCCGGAGATGAAGCGGCCGCCGCGAATTTCTCCCTGCGCTTCCCATTTCCGCAGAACGACGAGAAGATTTCGCCACGGCGGCGCCAGCGTCTCGCGCGTCAGCAGATCCCTGAAGATAACGCCCCAGCGATCCAGGAGTTGTTTCGCGAAAAACTCCACGCCCGCGCTTTGCTCGCCGCGATCGAGACCGCTTTCGGGTCCGTTCTCAAGCAGTGCCCAGCGGCCCGCTGCGTGTCGTGGACGCGCATGACGGCCCCGGCCTTCCCCGCGCCGCCGCTTGGGATCGATTAATGCGCGAAGGTTCTCGAATCCGTCCGCGGTCACCAGTCCTCCGGCCACCAGTTCCCACAAACCGTCCTCCACCTCGCTCGCCAGACGTCCCGTGGCGCGAACCAGATCGTTAAAGAATGACGCACCACGTTGCTTGAGCCCGGCGAGCAGGTCCTCGGCCGCAGGCGAAATCGCGATTGGCTCCTTTGAACGCAGCGTCAACAAATGCCGGGCGTCGTCGCGCAAAAAGATGGCGAGCGGAGCGGCACGAGTGGGGCGCACACGCCTTCCTCCCTCCACTTCGAGCGCGGGATGAGGAGACAATCTCCCCCACATCGCCTCACCCGAGAGGCACAGCCGGTCGAGAAGTTCCGGATCGTAGTCCCGAATTCGGCGCGGCAGAACCACGGACTCCCACGCCGCCGCGGAAATCTCATAGCCCTGAAGTTGCCGGAGGACCTGGAACAGACCGTCTGGGCCATGAAGCTGCGTCCCCGGAGATAGGTGCTGCCAGCGGCACAGGAAGCGCATGAAATCGGCGCTCGATACGGGTTCGATCTCCCGGCGCAAGCGGCCGATGGTCAACCGATGGATACGCGCCAGGATGCGCCGATGGCAGAACTCGACATCATCGGGCGACGATTCCCGCCTGGTGAATCGCCCCCGCAGGATTTGCCCTTCCGATTCCAGTTGACCGAGTGCAATATCGACGGCGCTTTGGGGCAGTGACAGGCGCGCGGCCAGCTCTGACGGAGTTACCGGACCGATGGAATCCATCCATCCTCTGAGCGCCAGCGTGACGGCCGCCACATCGGACGTAATCAGAGCTTCCCTGCCGCGCTCCAATCGTTCCGCGGCGATCCAGAAGCCGTGACCGTCTTTGTCGAGCGTACTCGCCCGGTTGGCGCGTGCCAGTTCTTCGTAAAATCCCCGCCACTCCGGAACCGGCGGCAACAGAACCAGTGTGAGCAGCGCATCGTGAAGCTCGTCGGCATCGCGCACCACCGGCCAGGATTCTTCGGCGACCTGTGCAATCGCCGATGGATCGAGCGCGCCCATGGTCGCGGCGTCTTCCGGGCAGAGCGTGCGCCGAAGCTGAACCGCCCTGGCCCGCCGTTCCTCGAGCGGCGCGTCGTCCAGATACGCGTAAGGATTCGCGTTCAGGATTTCGTGGCAGAACGGCGACGGCTCCGGCGTGTCCACAGCCACCGTGCGCAGCGAACCTTCCGCCATGCGATCGAGGATTGCCATCAGCCCATCGATATCCATCGCCTCATGCAGGCAATTCGCGATCGTCTCGTTGACCAGCGGATGATCCGGAATACGAATCTCGCCGGTCAGGTTCTCCGCGCAAGCCACCTGATCCGGGAACACCGCGGCCAGCAGGTCGTCGGCGCGCATGCGCTGAATCGGCGGTGGCACCTTGCGCCCTCCCGAAAATCGAGGCACCGCCAGAGCCCGCGAGGCGTTCCATTTCCAGCGCGCAGCGAACATGGGGGCATCGAGCAGCGCCTGCGTCAGGACGTGTTCCACGGAATGTGGACGCAGGAAGCTGAACACCAGCTCCAGCGGGAACGAATGCTGATCGCTCAGGGAGAGCAGGAGGCCATTGTCCGTGGCCGCGGCCTGCAGTTCGAAATTGAAGGTCCGGCAGAAGCGTTTGCGCAGCGCCAGTCCCCAGGCGCGGTTGATACGCGAGCCGAACGGCGCGTGGATCACCAACTGCATTCCGCCGCCTTCGTCGAAGAAGCGTTCGGCCACCACGGCGTCGTCGCTCGGAACCACGCCCAGCGCCCGCTCGCCCGCGCGGATATATTCGACCGCCTGTTCGGCCCCCAGCCGATCCAAGCCGCATTCGGATTCGAGCAACGCGATCGGATCGCCGGACGCGGCAATTTCCGTACGTAACAAAGCGACTTCTTGCGAAAGTTCGCGCGTGCGTCCGGGCGCTTCGCCTCGCCAGAACGGGATCGACGGCGCCGCTCCGTGCGCATTTTCAACGCGAACGCGGCCGGGCTCGATGCGCCGGATCCGCCAGGATGTGGTGCCCAACAGGAAGATGTCGCCCGCCATGCTTTCGACGGCGAAATCCTCATCCAGAGTGCCGACCACGGTGCCTTCCGGTTCGGCGACCACTTGATATTGCGCGGTGTCCGGAATCGCCCCGCCGCTGGTGATGGCGGCCAGGCGCGCTCCCCGCCGTCCGCGGACACGATGGTTTACCTGGTCGCGATGCAGCAGCGCCCCCTGCCTTCCCCTAGACGTCGCGATCCCCTCGGAAAGCATCTCGACGACGGCGTCATACTCCTCGCGGCCGAGTTTGCGATACGGCCAGGCCCGCCGGACCATCGCGAAGAGGTCCTCTTCATTCCAGTCCTCGCAAGCCGCCGCGGCGACCAGTTGCTGCGCCAGAATATCGAGCGGCGCGGGCGGGATCTCCAACCGATCCAGTTCACCCTTGCGAATGGCCCGCACCAATGCGGCGCATTCGATCAGCTCATCTCTTGTCGTCGCGAAAATCCGCCCCTTGGGCAGCGCACCCACCCAATGTCCCGATCGTCCGATTCGCTGCAACGCGACTCCGATGGAACGGGGCGTGCCGATCTGGCACACCAGATCCACCGTGCCGATATCGATGCCCAGTTCGAGCGACGCTGTCGCGACCACGGCCCGCAACTCGCCGTTCTTCAGCTTCTGTTCCGCTTCCAGGCGCAGGCGCCGCGACAGGCTCCCGTGGTGCGGCAGGACGGCATTCTCGCCCAATCTCTCCGCCAGATGATGCGCCACGCGCTCGGAGAGGCGGCGGGTGTTCACGAAGACCAACGTAGTGCGGTTTTCGAGCGCCAGCGCCGCGACGCGATCGTAGATCTCCGACCACATCTCATTGCTCGCCACGGGCCCAAGTTCGTCGCGCGGCACCTCCACCGCGACATCCATATCGCGCCGGTGGCCCACCTGGATGATCCTCGATCCTTCGCTCAGAAAGCTCGCGACCTCCTCGATCGGGCTCACCGTGGCCGAAAGGCCGATTTTCTGGACAGGGGCGCCCACCAACGTTTCCAGACGTGCGATCGAAAGGGCCAGATGCGAACCGCGTTTCGACCCGGCGACGGCGTGAATTTCATCGACGATCAGCGTCCGCACCGAGCCGAGCATCTTCCGTGAGCTCTCTGCCGTCAACAGAATGAATAGCGATTCGGGCGTGGTTACCAGGATGTGCGGCGCTTCCTTGCGCATTTGCTGCCGCTCCCAGGCTGGAGTATCGCCGGTGCGCACGGCGGTGCGAATCGCAGCCAAGGGCATGCCCTGGTCGCGCGCCAGCGCCGCGATTCCCGCGAGCGGAATCTCCAGGTTCTTTCGAACGTCGTTACTGAGGGCTTTGAGGGGCGAGACGTAGAGGATCTCGGTTCGGTTCGGCAGCTCGCCGCCTCGGGCCCGCCGCACCAAACCATCGAGCGCATGAAGAAAGGCCGCTAATGTCTTACCGGAGCCGGTGGGCGCCGAAATCAGCACATCGCTGCTGGAGCGAATTTCGGGCCATCCCAGGCGCTGTGGCTCTGTAACACAATGAAACTGTTGCAAAAACCAATCTCGGACCAGGGGATCGAAAAGCGTCAGCGGCATGCGCCCTACTTCTGACTAACAACCCGCAAAACGGAGCGCGGCGGCATTATTACTTGTTTGCACTGAGAGTGCCGCCGCACCCTTTGCGGGCTAGATACCAGAGTAGCTCAAGACCGGAAAGGAGTAACCAGCGCCGCAGTTCGTTACGCCATCTACAATAGCCATCCTCGTCGTCGTAGCGCGGCGCGGCGTGTTGTCGTGCGGCGAAGCATCCTCGTCGTTGGAGTATACTGGGGACAATCCAATAGCGTGAATAATACCTTATTTCATCCGCGACCAACGCGGGCCCGCTGGGCGTGCTTCGTGTGCCTGGCTGCGGTTTCCGTCTTTACCCAGAGCTGTTCGAGCGGCAGCGAGACTTCGGCCAATGCACCCTCCAAGAAGGGCGGCAAGAAGGGCGGGGGCCTAGCTGCGGTGCCCGTTGTGGTGGGCACCGTATCCCAAAAGGAAGTGCCGATCGAGATTTCCGTAGTTGGAAACGTCGAGGCCTATAACACGATTACCGTAATCCCCCAAATCGGCGGGCAGTTGACCCAGGTCTACTTTCACGAAGGCGATTCGGTGAGAAAGGGCGATCACCTTTTCACCATCGATCCCCGTCCGTACCAGGCGGCGCTTTCGCAGGCGCAGGCGAACCTGGCGCGCGATACAGCCGCCCTCGGCCAGGCGCAGGCGAACCTGGCGCGCGACACCGCGTCTCAAGCCTACGCCGTGGTAGAAGCGAACCGTTACCAGAAGCTATTTGAAGAAGGCGTTGTTTCCAAGGAGCAGGGGGATCAATTCAGGACCAACGCCGACACGCTTGCGCAATCCGTACTCGCCGACAAGGCGGCGATCGAAAGCAGCCGGGCGCAGATTCTGGCCGACCAGGCGGCGATCGACACGGCGAAAGTGAGCCTCAGCTATACCGAGATCTACTCTCCCATTGAGGGCCGCACGGGGAATCTGATGGTGAAAGAGGGGAATGTGGTGGCGCCCAGCTCTACCGGCCTGATCACCATTGCTCAGATCCAACCCATTTACGTGACCTTCGCGGTCCCCGAAGGGCAGTTGCCGGACATCAAGCATTACATGACGGTGGGCTCCCTGCAAGTGGCGGTGAAGCCCCAGGACGGACAAGCGGAGCTGGCCCGCGGCCAGTTGACCTTCGTCGATAACAACGTGGACATGACCACCGGAACGATCAAGCTAAAGGGAACGTTTGCGAACACGGATCGCGTTCTTTGGCCCGGTCAGTATCTCAACGTAGTCTTGCGCTTGACCACGCGGCCCAACGCGCTGACCGTCCCGAATCAGGCGGTACAGTCAGGCCAGGACGGGTCGTTTGTTTATATCGTTAAGCAGGATCGCACGGTAGAAGCGCGGCCTGTGGTTACGGGTCCCCGAGTAGACCAGGACCTGGTGATCGAAAAGGGCGTCGTCGCCGGAGAAACCGTGGTGACCGAGGGGCAGCTACGCCTTGCTCCCGGCACGCCTGTGCAATACGGCGACGGGCAGGGCAAGGGACGTCCGCCATCGATGTAAGTTCGAAAAACGAAGATCAGCTCCCGGCTGCCGGACGGCGCCCGCTTGGCTTTTACTCGACCGAGATCGGATGATCGAACTGAACGTCGATCGTGCTGCCCTGACGCAGCTCCACTTCGCGGCCGCGCGTCAGGAGCGTCGTCGCGAATCCGACCGCGCCGCCGGCTGCCGCGCCGATACCCGCGCCCTGCCAGCTATGGTCCGCGATTCCGCCGATCGACGCGCCGGTTCCAGCCAGAATCGCGATCCGCGCCGCATCCTTGCCGCGATCCGGTCCCTGCTTGATCTCATTCTCGCTTCCGTTCACCTTTTGCCCGGTCTCGTTCGAATCAACCGAGCTGAGGCGGGGTGAAAGCTTCAGGGTCTTGCCGCCCGGCAACGTGAGCGTTTCGAGCCTGATTCCCAGCTCCGCGCGCCCCGACACCCGTCCGCTGCGCTGGGCCCGTGAGACCACCCCTTGCACGTACGATCCCACCGGAACCACGATCTGGCCGTCGGCGACGATGGGACTTGCGGTCTGCAGATAGACCTGCGTGCCTTCCTCGGCGGTGCGGGTGGAAACCGAGTTCATCATCCGCAGCAGGACGTGCGAACCTTGCGGAATCTCCGCCGCAACGGCGTAACTCGACGAGACCACGAACGCCGTCCATGCTAGCAGCAGCTTCATCTAATCAAATAGTAGCTCTGTTGACGGTACCCAAAACAGCGCGCCGGAGCGCGTGCAGTCGGGCGGTTTGTGCTCCACAAGGTTTCACCGCCGCCGCTTGTCTTGCTGAAGCCGTTCCCCGGGTGACAACACTACCGTCTACGGGCCGCCACCCCGTCCGAGCGCCCGCGGGCCACGCTACCATGGATAAGGCTCGGCATGAACACTCTCGTCATTGACGTTGGCGGCACGCACATCAAAATGCTCGCCACCGGTCGCCGTCAGCCCGTGAAGATTCCTTCCGGCCCAAAAATGACCGCCCGCAAGATGGTCGCCGAAGTAAAGAAAGCGACCCAGGGGTGGAACTATGCGGCGGTTTCGATCGGGTATCCTGGCCCTGTCTACCACGGCCGGCCCCTCTCCGAGCCGCATAATCTCGGCAAGGGCTGGGTTGGTTTCGATTTTCGCAAGGCCTTCCGTTGTCCGGTGAAAGTGATCAACGATGCGGCGATGCAGGCGCTGGGTAGCTACGAGGGCGGCCGCATGCTGTTTCTCGGGCTCGGCACCGGCCTCGGCTCCGCGCTAATCGTGGACGGCGTGCTGGAGCCGATGGAACTGGCGCATCTGCCTTACGAACGCGAGAAGACCTACGAGGATGCGGTCGGCGAGTGGGCGCTCGAGAAATTGGGCAAGAAGCGCTGGCGCAAAGCGGTCGCCGACGTGGTTGCACGGCTGAAAGCGGCGCTCGAGGCCGATTACGTCGTGCTGGGCGGCGGAAACGCAAAGCATCTGAAGGAACTCCCGCGCGGGGTACGCCTCGGCAACAATGCCAACGCGTTTCGCGGCGGTTATCGCCTGTGGAGCCATGCCGCGCCCAGGCGTCGAACCTCCTAGATAACAGCCCGCAAAACGGAGCGCGGCGGCAGCGTTACTTGGCTTGTAATGAGGGGGGTGCGCCGCACCCTTTGCGGGCTAGCTGCTTCGGGACAGAGTGTCCCGGTTTCATCGCCGGAACTTCTCGTCGATTTCGACCTGGTATCCGCTCACCAGCCGATTGGTCTCGTTGGCCATGCCGACCACCGCCATGAGTTCCTTGTACTGGGCCTCGCTCATCCCGGCCTTGCGCGCGGCGGCCGTGTGCGATGCGATGCAGTAGCCGCACTGGTTGGTGACGCTGACCGCCAGATAGATCATCTCTTTCGTTTGCGGATCGAGCGCCCCCGGAGCCATGATTTCCTTGATCGACTCCCAGGTCCGGCGCAGTGAAACCGGGTCGTGCGCCAGGGCTTTCCAGAAGTTATTGATCCAGTCCGTCTTGCGCGAGGTCATGATGTCGTCGTAGACCGCACGGACCTCGGGAGAAGCATCCTGATATTCGATCAATCCGAAAGTCGCCATAAGGAGAACCTAATTGCGGTTGCTCTGTGGTTCGGTCCGTCCGGCGAGCGCCTGCACTACCGGGCCGCCGCACACGCCCACCCCGATGTTGAGCAAGGCGTTCAGAAAGTTATAGAGCACCGAATAGACCATCTGCTCGGTGACCGGCGCCTTGTTGGGGAGCTTGAACGTCGTCGGAAGCTCCTTGTTGATCTGTAGCCGCACCGCACAGGGCATCGCACGGCCGCTCCGGTCCCGCTGGTTGGCGAGCTGGATCGGAGTCTGCAGGACGGTTCCGCTCGAGCCATCCACATAGAACTGACAGCGCGAAAACCAGCCCAGATTCGCCGGATCGGCGGCATTGAAAAGCAAGAGCGGAGTTTGCCGGCCCTCCATGTTCAGATCGAGCAAAAGACGCCGGGACTCCTCCTCGAGCCGGAATTCAAACCCAGCCTGGCGCGCAATATTCTCCACGAACTCGAGATCCAATTCGAGCAGCAGCAGCTTATGCGGACCGGCCTTCAATACCTGCATTCAGATGCCTATTCTACCAAGGCCACGCTATCGTGAAGGGACGGATCGAGTAGAGTAGCGTCCGTCCTGAATTTTCAAATTGACCCGCTCCCCGCTATAGTGAAGTTGCCGATGCACTCAGTTCTTCCCGGAGCGCCGTCCCCAGGCCCGATCTCGCCAGGTTTAGTCCTGTTTGATATCGACGGAACCTTGCTTCGCCGATCCGGCCCCCACCATCGCGAGGTCCTGGTGGAGGCGGTGCGGCGGGCGGCCGGGATTGAGACCACCACGGAGGACATCCCCGTGCAGGGCATGCTCGATCGTGACATCCTCCGAGAGATGCTGCACCGCGCCGGTGCGTCGCCCGCTTCGATCCGGAGGAAAATGCCCGCCATGGTGGCCTCCGCGCAGAACCTCTACGTGCGGCGTTGTCCGGACCTTCGCGAGAAAGTTTGCCCGGGCGCGCGGATGTTGTTGTATAAGCTTTCGCGCCGCGGTATTCCCGCCGGCCTGGTGACCGGGAATCTGACTCGCATCGGCTGGAGGAAGATGGAGCAGGCCGGTCTGCGCCGTTATCTCCGGTTCGGCGCATTTGCCGAACTTGCCGAAGATCGATCCGGGCTGGTGGCCATCGCCTTGCGCCATGCCCGGCGTCAAGGCTGGATTGACCATCGGAGCCCGGTGGCGCTGGTGGGCGACCATCCCAACGACATTCGCGCGGCGCGCGCGAACGGAGTGCGGGCCGTGGCCGTCGCGACTGGCGTCGTCGGCGCGGAAGAACTGGCGGAGCATTCGCCGGACGTGTTGGTGTCGGACATGCGCGCGCTGTCGATAGAGTTACTGCTCGGGGACTTGGCGCGATAAGTAACAGCCCGCAAAACCCGGAGCGGGTAAACTACGCCCGGCGGCATTCTTAACCTTGTTGCACTGAGGGTGCCCCCGCACCCTTTGCGGGCTCGCAAGCGGAAGACTTCACGCGCTGAGGGAACTCCGGCCATCGAAATGGAAAGAATCGCCCGTTGCCTGCCGCCGCCCGCGGCGACCCAGATTTCTTCCTGAAAGAACCGGTCCCTGGCACTTTTTCCGTCCCGGGTGTACTTGCGCTCGTACGCGAATGTGGTAGCATGTTAGTGCTTTCATGGAAGACTTCATAAAAGCAAACCCCCACCAACGGAGTTGAAGACAACCGCCGAATGAGCTTTACCGTCTTTCTGGGCAACTTGCCCGCTTGGGTAACCGCGGACGATATCAAGGGCTGGCTGACTGCCGAGAACCTGGTCGCGGACGCAATTAAAGTGATTCGTAATCCCGAAACGCAGGAGTCCAAGGGCTTCGCGTTTATCGAGGCGCCGAACGCCGACGAAATGAACTCGGTCATCCGCCGCTTCGATCGGGCTCCGCTCGAGGACCGTCTTCTGCGCGCCAACCCCGCCCAGCCTCCGAAGCCGAGAGGGCAGGTTCGCTCTTCCGGAGGTCCCGGCGCGACCGCCCCGTCGTCGAACAGCGCCGCGCGGGCTGCTGTCCCGCCGCCGGTGGCTGCTCCGGCGCCGAGCGTCGTGGCCGCTCCCCCCGCCCCCGCTGCCGAGCAACGGCCTCGCCGTGGCAAGCGGGCCAATCCGAAGCGTGGGGCAGGCGGACCGCAGAGCGCGTTCGCCGAAGAATTGGCCAAGGCGCTGTAAACCCGCCCGTCGCCCGTCGCCTCCCGCCAAAGGCCGCGCTCCGCCCATTCTCTCCCTAGAATCAGTGCTATACTTAGCCGCGAAGAAAAGCAATATGAGTGTCAGTGCTGCGCCGCGCATGCATTTCAACGGCGTCGAAGGAGGGCCCGGAATTGACCGACTTACTCATCATTCGCGCGTTATTCATTGCTGTGCTTGGCTGTGCGGCATATTATCTTCATCCGTTCTACCTCAGCGGTCCCATAGCATCGGTGCTGGGCATCGCCGCGGGCCTCGGCGTCGTCATTTTTGAAATCCGAATTAAGCAAGTGAGCCTGAAACGGCTCATAGGAGCCGCGTTCGGCAGTGTCCTCGGCATTTTGGGCGCGTACCTTATTTCACTGGTGCTTGGCCGCGCGATACCGAATAGCTCCACCACCGTGCCGTTCCTACAAATTGTGCTGCTCGCCTGGATGACCTATTGCGGCTTGGTCGTGGGCGCCGCCAAGGGCGAGATGCTGAACCTGGCGGCCCTGGGCGGACTATTCGGGGGGGAAAAAGTATCGAAGAATACCTTCAAGATTCTCGATACCAGCGTGATCATCGATGGCCGCATTTCCGATATCGTCGAGACCGGGTTCATCGACGGCGCCATCGTGATTCCGCAGTTCGTGCTGCGCGAGCTGCAACTGGTGGCCGACTCCTCCGACGGCATGAAGCGCAATCGTGGACGCCGCGGACTGGATATTCTGCAGCACATTCAGAAGATGCCGCAACTCACGGTCCAGATCCTCGAAGACGACTTCCCCAGCGTTCGTGAGGTCGACATGAAGCTGATCGAGCTGGCCAAAGTCTATGATTGCAAGATCGTCACCAACGATTTCAACCTCAATAAAGTGGCCCAGCTCCACGGCGTCGAGGTCCTTAATATCAACGATTTGGCGAACGCCTTGAAGCCCGTGGTGCTGCCGGGCGAGACCATGCGCGTGTTCATCCTCAAGGAAGGGAAGGAATACAACCAGGGCGTCGCTTATCTGGACGACGGCACGATGGTGGTGGTCGACAACGCCCGCAAGATGATCTCGAAGACCATCGACATCGCCGTGACCAGCGTCCTCCAGACCACGGCCGGCAAGATGATTTTCGGGCGTTTCGACGAGCGAACGCACGCGGTTCACGATAAGGAGCGCCCGGATCGCACCCCAAGAGAGCAAGTGCAGCACGCTCCCACGGCCGGCACCTGACGCGCCCCAGTGGATTTCGACCCCCGGGTTTACGTCCGGGATTACAATCGGGTTTATACTCACGGGTTATACTCATAGGTCCAGCCATGAAGGTTTCCGTCATCCTCCCCGCCGCGGGCCTCGGCACGCGCATGGGGCGCGAGAAGTCCGGCGTCAGCCGCAAGCAGTTCATGCTGCTCGACGGCGCGCCGATCCTGATCCACACCATTCGCAAATTCCTCCGATGCAAGTCCGTTACTGAAATCGTCGTCGCTCTTCGATCCGAAGATATGGACTGGGTGCGAGTGCTGATCGAGAAAGAGCGCGCCACTCGCCCGGTCCGCATCGTCGCAGGGGGTGACAGCCGCCAGCACTCGGTCGAAAACGCGCTCGCCGCGATCGAGCCCGATACCGATCTGGTCGCGGTTCACGATGCCGTCCGCCCGTTTATCGACTCGGATCTGGTGGAGAAGGTGATCGCCGAAGCCGCCCAGACCGGCGCGGCCATTGTCGGCATCGTTCCCGTGGATACCGTGAAGCGCGTCCACTTGAACAAGATCCGCGCCACCATCCCGCGCGAGCATCTGGTCCTGGCCCAAACGCCGCAAGTGTTTCGATTCGATCTGTTGAAGCGCGCCTTCGAGATGGCCCGCAACGATGGCTTCACCGGCACCGACGAATCGAGCCTGGTGGAGCGTTTGGAGCTGGTGGACGTCAGCGTCATTCAAGGCAGCGACCGCAACATCAAGATCACCAAGCCCACGGATATGGAGCTGGCCCGGCTCTTCCTCTCTGAAGAGACTGCGGCGCGGACCGCATCGTGAACGCGCCCGACGTCCGAACCGGCCAGGGCTTGCCCGAATTTCGAACCGGATTAGGCTGGGACGTCCACCGCATTGCGCCCGGGCGTCCACTGATCCTCGGCGGCGTCGTGATCCCTTCTGAATCCGGCCTCGAAGGCCATTCCGACGCCGACATCCTGCTGCACGCCATCACCGACGCGGTTCTCGGCGCGGCCGCGCTGGGCGACATCGGGATGCATTTCCCGGATACCGATCCGCGGTGGAAGGGCGCGGGCAGCGCGCAGTTTCTCGCGCACGCCGTGAGTTTGGCGAAGAAAGCCGGCTTCACTCTCGTCAATGTCGATTCGACCGTGATTCTGGAACGCCCGAAATTGAAGGACTATCGGCTGGCGATCCGCGAATCGGTGGCGAAGACGCTCGGGCTGGCGCTCGATCGGGTCTCGGTGAAGTTCAAGACCGCGGAACAAATCGGACCGGTGGGAGAAGGCAAATCCGCGGAAGCTCAGGCGATCGTGACCATTTCACGCTAGTGTCCTGAGTCATTAGTTCGTCTAAGAAGTCGGCAGGTGGGGCGGTCCCCCTGGACCGCGGCCGACGCCCTCGTCGGCCTCCGTTTGAGTGCCTCGGCAGAGCCGGACCAGGGGGTCCGGCGCGGACGAAGGCGTCCGCCCCACCGCGATTCGTGTGGCGAATTAATAACTCAGGACGCTAGGCGTCGTCGATCCATTCCACCTTGGTCAGCGGCGTGTTCCAGCCAAACCCCCAATACTTTCCGTACATCAGCCACGCCGCGCGCCGGATCCCGTTGCGGTCCTCCACGCGCACGAAAAACACGTGCTGGCTGCTCCCTCGGCGGAACTTCGAGGGGCCTTCGAAGAACAGCGCGCTGCGGAAGCTGACCAGCCTCAGGTCTTCACTCTGCGCCCACCGTTCGATCTTCCGGCGCCAGTAGAGCGTGCTCCACCAAGCCAGTAGCAGCAGCGCCACGACGGCCGCCGCGTAAAGCATGACCTTATCGGGTGTGAACCTGTCGCCGAAGAGCGTCACTCGCCGGACCTCTCTTGTGGAACTCGCCCGCACAACGGAGCCTCGCTCGGGGAGACGCTTAGTGTTCCTGCCAGTTTGGAGAGCCTCGCTGGCCC
>Ga0209415_10001277_pt1 | contig 48050 bp, 41 predicted proteins | sample PeaSoiSIISIP2007_FD_187696 | JGI IMG/M metagenome (GOLD analysis project Ga0209415, IMG submission 187696) | Peat soil microbial communities from Weissenstadt, Germany - SII-SIP-2007 (SPAdes) (version 2) | ecosystem: Environmental > Terrestrial > Soil > Wetlands > Peat | place: Germany... | reverse complement strand
CCGCTCCCCGTTGGGTCGCTGCAGGCTGCTGTCGGCGGAAAACTTGACTCATGCGCAACATGTTCCGAATCTCAAGCGCCCTAGCGAGACCGGGGCTCGGACCGCTCAATCAGCCGCGGAACGCAATCAGGTAGATCGAAAGCACGACGACCAGGGCGAACCCCAGTCGAAGACTCCATGTAACCAGCTGCTCACGCATCGGTGATTGAACCTCAGTCACGAGCACCCTCTAAGCAAACTCCGTGCTCACTCGACTCGGGCCTGACTGTCAAACACCGGATTGCGCGGAACCTGTCCTTCTTGGGTGACAGCGGTCATAACGAAAGCGACACCAAGAAGCTACCCGGCGAACAGTTTGGCGGGTTTCGAGGTCCTTAATCGGCGGCTTCGGGTGCTTGCTCCACGAGGATGACCGGCCGCAGCAAGTCTTCTCCAATACCGTCGATGAAACGCGACGGCTTGCCCATGACCATGCCGAGACCGCGATCGAAGATATTGATCGGATAGCTGACATAGAGCTGCTCTTTGGCGCGCGTCGTGGCGACGTACATGAGCCGGCGTTCTTCTTCGACCTCGTCTTCGTCGTGCAGGTTGTATTCCGAGGGGAACTTCCCGTCCGCCGCCCAGATCACGAACACTGAATGCCATTCCAAGCCCTTGGCCGAGTGGATCGTCGACAAGGTCAACAAACCTTCCTCGGGATCGACGGCCAGAACGTCACCGACGCTATCGCTCGGAGGCTCGAGCGCCATGTCGGTCAGCAACGTCTCGAGATCGCGGTAGCGCGCCGCGATGGTGGCGAAGTGCTCCAGATCCTTGCGACGCTTCGGATAATCCTCGCGATGCACGCGCTTGACGATCGGCTCGTAGTAGCGCAGCACCTCGTCCACCTGATCGCCCGGGGCGCCGTGCAGCTCTTGCAGCCGACGCAGCAGGCCCGCGAGCGCCTGCAGGTCGATACTGAAACTGCGCCGCGGAAACTGCTCGAGGCGCACCGCCGGTTCGCCCTCGGCAAGCACCCAGCGGATGATCTCCTCGCTGCTGCGCGGGCCGATGCCTTCGAGCAGCAGCAGCACCCGATGCCACGAGACGGCATCGCGCGCATTCGCGACGATCCGCAGATGCGCCAGCGCGTCCTTGATGTGCGCCGTCTCGATGAACTTGAACCCGCCGCGCTTGACGAACGGGATGTCGTGCCGCGTCAGCTCGATCTCCAAATCGAAGGAGTGGAAGCTGGAGCGGAACAGTACCGCGATGTCGTTCAACGGCACGCCTTCCTCGCGCAGGTCGAGGATGCGCTGGCACACGAAGCGCGACTGGAACTGCTCGTTCTCCGCCGCCACCAGGAGCGGCGCCGTGCCGCTCTGCTTCATGGTGAACAGATCCTTCGTGTAGCGCTCGCGGGCACGCGCGATGATGGCGTTGGTGAGATCGAGGATCGGTTGCGTGCTGCGGTAGTTCTCCTCCAGCGCGATCACACGGGTGCCGGGGAACAGGTTGGGAAAGTCCATGATGTTCCGGAAATTCGCGCCGCGGAAGGAGTAGATGCTTTGGGCGTCGTCGCCGACGGCCATCACGTTGGTGTGCTCGGCCGCCAGCAGGCGCACGATCTCCGCCTGCAAGGCGTTGGTGTCTTGGTACTCGTCCACCATGATGTAGCGGTAGGTGCGCGACAAGCGCTGCCGCACGTCGGCGGCGCCGTGCAGCAGCTCGCGCAGCTTCACCAACAGGTCGTCGTAGTCGACCAGCTGCCGCTCCGCCTTGTACGCCACGTACCGCGCTTGCAGCTCGATCAAGTCGGGCAGGTGGTCGACGAGATGGCCGTACTGCTCCTCGATGAGCTGCGGCAAGGGCAACGACTTGTTGATCGCCATGCTGTAGATCTCGGCGATGGCCTGCTTGCGCGGGAATCGCCGCTCCTTCTTGTCGAGATCGAGCGCGGCGCGCAGCAGACTGATGACGTCTTCCGAGTCGCTGCGGTCGAGAATCGTGAAACCGGCGGCGAGGCCGATCGCCGCGCCGTGGCGGCGCAAGACGGTGTTGGCAAACGAATGGAAGGTGCCGCCGGCGACGCGGTCGCAGCGCCCATCGAGCAGCGTGCTGGCGCGCCGCAACATCTCGGCCGCTGCCTTGCGCGTGAACGTGAGCAGCAAAATGTTGGCGGGATCGATGCCCGTCTCGACCAGGCGTGCGACGCGGTACACCAACGTGCGCGTCTTTCCGGTCCCGGCGCCGGCCACCACGAGAACTGGTCCATCGGAGGTCGCCACCACTTCGTATTGCGCCGGATTCAGCTCGGCGCGGTAGTTGATGCGAAAGTGGTCTTCGCGACGTGGCGTCAGGTCACGCCGCAGGACGTACTTGGAGGCATCGGACTGCATCGGCCGGGTTTCCGTTCAGCTGGCGACGTTGCGAGACCCACGTTGCTTGCGCAGCGGCACCCGTTTCGATACCCCATGATCATCGTGCCGCGGTGCTGAAGACATGAGTGGACGAGAATATAGCAAGCGCTGCCGCCGGCACCAAGCGCGGCGCCGAGCGGCGAGGCACTATGCGTGACCGTCTGGATTTGCGCGGGATCAAGTGCCCGCTGAATTGGGCAAAGGCCAAGGTCCGTCTGGAGCAGGTGGCACACGGCGCGGAGGTCGAGCTGATCCTCGACGACGAAAAGGGCGCGCGCGATATCCCCCGCGCCGCCGAGGCCGCCGGCTATGCGGTGATCGGCGTCGAGCACCGCGACGCCGAGTGGCGCATTCTCATCCAGACGTAGTTGGACAGGCGTACAGCAGCGGATCGGCGCAGCCCACGAAGGTGTCGTCGACGCTGCCGGCGACGCGCGCGGCCATGCTTACCGTGGCGTCGGTCGGCGTCGGACTGGCGGCGGCCGGCGTGCCTGCCGGGGTTGATGTGGCCGTCGCTGCCTCCGGTGTCAGCGTTGCCGTGGCCGAGATCGGCGCTTCGGTGTCCGTCGGAGTCGGTGGCAGCGTGGGCGTGTCGGTGGCGGCCGCGGACGGCGCGGCGGTGGCCGTGCCGGTCGCCGGTGCGCCGGCGGCCGTTGGCGGCGGCGACGTTGCGCTCGGCGTCGCTGTGCTCGTGGGCGGGCTGGTCGGCTGCGTCGGTGTCAGAGTTGCGGTCTCGGTCGGCGGCAGCGGTGTCGAAGTCGCAGCGCCGGTTGGCGGCGCTGCCGTTGACGTCGGCGTCTCAGTGGGTGACGGGGTGGATGTGTCACTTGGCGTCGTCGTTGGCGGTTGCGGTGTCGGCGTCGGTGCGCTTGTGGACGTGGCGGTCGGCTGCGTCGGTGTCAGAGTTGCGGTCTCGGTCGGCGGCAGCGGTGTCGAAGTCGCAGTGCTGGTTGGCGACGCTGCCGTTGACGTCGCCGTGGCGGTAGCCGGTGTTGTGGGCGTCTGGGTCGGTGTGGCGAGGACTTCCGCCTGCGTCGGCGTCTCAGTAGGCGGCGGTGTGGATGTGGCGCTTGGCGTCGTCGTCGGCCGTTGCGGTGTCGGTGTCGGCGTGCGCGTGGGTGTGGCGGTGCCCGAGGTCGGGGGACAACCGGTCAGTGCGTAGTTTACGGCCGCGAGAATTTCATCGATCGTGGTTGTCTGATCGTGATTCGGATCGCCCGCGGGACAGCTGGTCACCGATGCAACGCCGAGCGCGATGTTGACCATCAAGAGCAGCTCGTCGACGGTCACCTGTCCGTTGCCGTTGCAATCGCCTGTGCATGCGACGGTGATCGGCGTCGGTGTCGTGGCGGCCGAGCCGCTTTGGCACGGGGCATTGACGCAGTCGGCGTCGCTGGCGCACGGGAGCCCATTGTAATCGCCGCCGCGACAGGCTTTGCCGGTCGACACGCATTGCGCGCCTGGACACTGTGCGTCGTTCACGCAGGCGAACCCCTCGTTGTTGCCGCCGGCGCAAACCTTCTGCGTGCCCGTGCAGGGAGCGCTGTCGGCGCAGTTCGTCGCCACGTCGCAGCATTGGCCGGCAAATGCACCACCGGCGCAGGTGCCGGCGGTCGGATCGCTGCTGCAGGCTGCTTGCGCAGTGCAGCTGCTCTTCACGCAATCACAGGGCAGGCCGTCGGTGCTGCCACCGACGCACACCCCTTGCATGAGGACGCATGCGCCGCTGGGACAGTCCCCATCCGCCTGGCATGCCAGGCCGTCATCGGTTCCTCCCGAGCACAGCGTTTGCGCGCCGGCGCGCCCGGTGCCGACGCCGGCGCCGAGGCCGAGCACCACCAACACCAGCCCCACGTTCATCGGTATGCGCGTCTTCATGGCGTCCGTTCTCCCCAGTGTGCGACGTTTCGATCATATGATCCGCAAACCGCCGAGCCGTCAACCCGGAAATTGCTCGGCGTCCGCCCGTGACCATTGTCTCGGATAGCCGACCGGTGTAAGGTAAGTGCGCTCCGGGAGAGGGAGCGCAAGGCAAAGGAGGTCATTTGGCATTTCGAGGAAGAGGCCCGCGGTTTGTCCCCCCACCCCCAGATACGCATCGCATCAATCGGTACATACGTGTTCCACAGGTCCGCCTGATCGGCGCCGACGGCACGCAGTTCGGAGTCGTCACGATCGAAGAAGCGCTGCGTCGGGCGGAGGACGCCCAGCTCGATTTGGTCGAAGTCGCCCCTACGGCGCAACCCCCCGTCTGCCGCATTCTTGACTACGGCAAGTTCAAGTACCAGCAGCACAAGAAAGAGGCCGAAGCCCGTCGCAAGCAAACCACGACGACGGTCAAGGAGCTGCGCCTCGGTTACCGCACCGACGTGGGCGACCTCGAGCGGCAGATCCAGCGGGCCCGCGAGTTCCTCGCCGCCGGGGACCGGGTGAAGTTCTCGCTACGCTTCCGCGGCCGCGAGATGGCGTATCAAGAGCTCGGCCGGCAGAAACTGATGAGCGTGTGCGAGGCCCTCAAGGACACCGCAACGGTCGAAGGAAACCCACGCATGGAAGGCCGCCTGATGGGTGTCGTGCTCGCACCCGGGGTCAAGAAAAAGGTGGCCAAGCCGGTGCAGAAAGAATCCCCGAAGCCGGCGGCCAGCGCCGAGCAATCCTGAACCGACGCGCTCGGCATTCATCACTCAGGACTTCACTCTCACTCGGCGTCCAACGATCTCCAAGCGTCCTTCGGCCCACAGCCGGATCGCCTCGGGATACAGCTCATTCTCGACGGTGTGCACGCGCGCCGCCAGGGTCTCGGGCGTGTCGTCATCCAAGACGGGGACGGTTCCCTGCAGGACGATCGGGCCGTGATCGTACTGGTCGTCGGCAAAATGCACCGTGCAGCCGCTCACCCTGACGCCGGCGTCCAACGCCGCCTGATGTATTTTGGCGCCGTAGAAACCCTTGCCGCAGAACGCCGGGATCAGCGCCGGATGAATGTTGAGAACGCGTCCAGCGTAGCGATTGCGGAGCTGAAACGGGGAAAGGAATCCGGCCAGCGTGATCAGGTCGAAAGCGTACCGCGCCAGCTCCGCGTGCAGCGCATCGTTGAAGCGCTCGACGTCCGGAAATTCCTTGCGCGGCACGGCCGTGGCCGGCACGCCGGCGCGCCGCGCTCGCTCTAAGCCGCCGGCATCGGCGCGCGAGGCGATCACCACGGCGATCTGCGCTTGCATCCGGCCGTCGGCGATGCGGTCGAGGAAGTTCTGCAGCGTCGTGCCGCTGCCTGACAGCAGGACGGCGAGCCGCACGGGGTGGGAGAGCGGCGCGCCGAGTCCTGAGTTTGCGGGGCACATGGTCAGTATCCAAAGTCGCGAGGCTAGGGCGTTTGCGCGTGGGAATCAATGACCGTAGGATGCGCCGCGAGGGACATCGCATGCCGCAGCACATCACCGCGCCGACGCGGATCGCCGCCGCCGGCAACCGACCTAAATTGATCGACGAGTACGTCGGCCGCGTCAACTCCGACACGGCGGCGTTCAGCATCGCGCACATGCGCTCGCCCGGCGGCTGGAGCGAGCCGCGGCAGCGTCCGGAATTTCAGGAGTGCACGGTGGTGCTGCAGGGCATGGTGCGCGTCGAGCACGACGGCGGGGTCATCGACGTACACGCCGGGCAAGCCGTGATCGCCTATCCGGGCGAGGCGGTGCGTTACAGTACGCCGCTCGACGAGGGCGCCGAGTACGTTGCGGTGTGCGTGCCCGCGTTCTCGCCGGCGACGGTGCATCGCGAGGACTGAGACAACAGACAACAGATCACAGACAACAGACGACAGATAGAATGCCGATTGTTGATGTATTGTTTACGAGCCAGGTGCTGAATGGCAACCCGCTTCGCGATCCGGCGACGCGCCGGATTCCGATCTATGTGCCCGCGGACTACGCGACGTCGGGGATGCGCTATCCGGTGGTCTATTTCCTCGCCGGCTTCAGCAGCCGCGGGACGACGCTGCTGAACGAGTCGGCGTGGGATGAGACGATGCCGGCGCGTCTCGATCGACTCATCGGCGGCGGTGCGGTCCGTCCGCTGATCATGGTGATGCCCGACTGCATGACCAAGCTCGGCGGCAGCCAGTACATCAACTCGACGGGCACCGGCCGTTATGAAGATCACGTGATTCACGAGCTGGTGCCATTTGTCGATGCGACGTACCGGACGCTGCCGGCGCGGGAGGCGCGCGTGGTGATGGGCAAGAGCTCGGGCGGGTACGGCGCGACGGTGCTGGCCATGCGCCATCCCGACGTGTTCGGGCTGGCCGTGGATCATTCCGGGGACAAGTACTTCGAGCTGTGTTACAAGGCCGACATTCCGAAATGCGTCGCCGGGCTGGCGCCCTACGGACACTCGGCCGCCCAGTTCCTGCACGACTTCCCGCATCCGCTCGAAGAGCGGGGCCGTCACTGGTTCGATGTGGTCAACATGCTGGCGATGGCGTCGTGTTACGCGCCCAATCCGGGGTCACCGGCCGGCTTCGATCTGCCGTTCGACGCGTACACCGGCGAGTTGCGCGCCGACGTCTGGCAGCGCTGGCTGGCGCACGATCCGATCGAACTGGCGGCCCAGCACGCCGATGCGTTGCGCTCGCTGCAGCTCTACTTTCTCGACTGCGGCCGTTTCGACGAGCATCACCTGCAGTACGGCGCGCGCATCTACGTACAGCGCCTCAAGAGCCTCGGCGTGGCGCACCGCTACGAAGAATTCGGCGGCGGCCACCGGAATATCGCGTACCGATACGACGTGTCCCTGCAAGCCGTCTCCGCGGCGCTGCCGCGCGGCTAGAGCCCTTCGAAAAGCTTCCAATGCGGCGACGGCTGGTGCCATTGCCGAGCCACAGGGGCGACGAATTGCCCGGATGCGATCACGTCTCCCACTTGAACACGCGCGCCGCGTTGTCGCGTAGATATTTCTGCAGCACGCCGGGACGGAAGGGCAGGGCCTTGGCGCTGTCGATGGCCCGATCGAACGGCAGAAACGGGAAATCGGTGGCGAACATGATCTTGTCCTGGCCGCGGGTGTTCATGAACTGGATCAGCTCTGCCGGCAAGTATTTGGGAAGGTACGCAGATGTCATCATGTACAGGTTTTGATACTTGAGCAGCAGGCGCATCGCCTCGCCCCACCACGGATCGGCGCCGTGCGCCATGATCAGCACCAGATCGGGATAGAAGAGGCACACTTCATCGAGGTAGAGCGGACGCTGCGGCTCGGCCGGCATCGGCGGGCCGGGAATGCCCGTGTTCACCGAAACCGCGACTCCCAGCTCGATGCACTTCGCGTAGATCGGGTAGCAGACCTTGTCGTTCGGCGGCCGGTTGAACAGAAACGGCACCATGCGGATGAGCCGCACGTCGTGCTGCTGGACCAGACGCTCAATGGTGCGCACCGCTTCCATCCCCTGCATCGGGTCGATGACGGCGGAGAGCAGGAAGCGGCCGGGATACTGCGCCGCCATGTCGGCGATCGGTTGCGGGTCGGCGGCATTGAGCGTCAGGATGCCGCGCGTGATGCCGACGGCCTCCATCATGCGCACCATCTCGTCGAGCGGCGTCCCACGCGCCAACTCCTGCTCGCGGTGAAAGTAATCGGTGGCCACGCGCACCAGGAACTCCGGTTGCTGCGCCTGGGCGTGCTCCGGCGTGAACGGGTTCACCCAACAGTCGATCGCATCAATGCGTGCGTCGTCGGCCATGCTGTCTCCACGTTGGTTTGTGCCCTTGCTTAGGGCAGCTGCGGCGGCGCTGTCAATGCAGGTGACGCACGATGTCGACCACGTCCGCGGCAGTCACCAGGCCGTCGCGGTTGACGTCCGCGTTCGGATTCTTGGGCGTGTCTGTGAAGATGAACAAGTGATCGAGTACGATCGCGAGGTCTTGCGCATCGACATGCCCGTCCTGGTTGATGTCACCGATCAGTGGTGTCGGCAGCGGGCTCGGCGAGTCGGTTGGCGTTGCCGACGGCGACGGGGTCGGCGTGGCTGTCGGCGTCGGTGAATGTGTCGGCGTTGCCGTCGACGTCGCCGATGGTGTCGGCGTGTTTGTCGGCGCGGGCGTGGCCGTGTCGGTTGGCGTCACGGTTGCCGTCGAGGTCGGCGTGTCGGTTTGCGTGGCGGTCGGCGAGGCCGTTGCCGTCGGGGTGGTTGTTGCCGAGGCCGTCGGCGTCGTCGTGGGTGTGTCCGTTGCGGTCGATGTGAACGACGCCGTTGCCGTTGCGGTGGCAGTGTCTGTCGCGGTCGGCGTGAGCGACGGCGTTGGGGTGAACGTGCGGGTGTCGGTTGGCGACGGCGTCGGCGTTTGCGTCGGCGTGGGAGTCGCGGACGGCGTGGCGGAGGCGGTCGGGGTGGGAGTGCCGGTGTTGGTTGCGCTGGGTGTCGGTGTCGCCGTGAAGGTGGATGTCCCGGTTGGAGTGAGTGACGGCGTGAATGTCGGTGTGTCGGTGGCGGTCGGCGTGGGGGTGGGCGTGCCGGTGGCCGTGTTGGTGGCGGTTGCGGTCCGTGAAGGGGTGGCGGTTGCCGTGCCCGTGGGTGTGTGGGTAGCAGTGAGGGTCGCAGTCGCCGTCGGTGAGGCGGTTGCGGTAGGGGTGGTTGTGGGAGTGACGCTCGCGGTCGGCGTGGTGGTTCCCGTCGGCGTCACGGTTGCGCTCGGCGTCGCGGTGCGGGTTGGTGTGAACGTACGCGTTGGCGTGAAGGTGCGCGTCGGGCCGGTTTCGGTTGGGGTTTGAATCGGGGTCCGCGTTCCGGTCGTCGTCTGCGTCGGTGTGCGCGTCGCGGTGAATCTGCGCGTCGCCGTTGCGGTTGGAGTGTCGGTTACGGTCGGCGTCGCTGTTCGCGTCCGCGTCGGGATCAGCGTGCGCGTCGATGTCGGCGTTTGGGTGGGCGTGCGCGTCCGTGTCGGCGTCGGCGTTGCCGTGGTGGTCGGTGTGTCGGTCCGCGTCGCAGTGGCCGAAGGGGTGCGCGTCGGCGTGAGCGTCCGCGTCGGTGTTGACGTGGAGCTCGGCGTTCGCGTCGCGGTTGGCGTCGGCGTTTGAGTCGGGCTCGCCGTCGGCGTCGGCGTCGCCGTGGTGGTCGGCGTCACGGTCGGCGTCGGCGTCACCGACGGCGTGGGGGTCTGGGTCGGCGTCGGCGTTCGTGTCGGGGTCGACGTTGGTGTCCGCGTCGCGGTCGGCGTTGCCGTCGAGGTGGGCGTGCGCGTCGGTGTCATGGTAGGTGTTGCCGAGGGCGTCGGCGTCCGTGTGGGCGTTGCGGTCGGGGTTGGGGTGGTCGTTGGCGTGCGTGTGGGCGTCGCGGTCGTGGTCGGCGTGGACGTCGCGGTTCGCGTGCGGGTCACCGTGGGCGTGCGTGTCGCCGACGGCGTCTGGGTCGGGGTGGGTGTTGGAAATCCGAGGCGACCAATCCACGTTCCCCAGCGATTCGACGGCGCCTCGGCGTACTCGGCGACCGCCCAGAACGTTCCATCGACGGGGTCGAGGCTGATGCCGTTGTAATCGCCCCAGCGGTTACGGTTGCCGGAGTCGAGCAACACATACGGCCCACCCCCCGGTTGCAGAAGGCTGAGGGTCAACAGCGTGTTACGCGCTGCGCTCGCGGCCTCCCCGGCAAAGACGGCCGATACGAATTCGGAAGGGTTCGATTCGTTGAAGACAAACGCGGCATCGCCGGCCCCATCGACGGTCACCGTCGGATAATAGACGTGCAGGCCGTCCGCGCCTTGCAGAGAATCCTGAGCCAGTGTCAACGTCGGGAAGCCGTTGGTGCTGATCTGAAACAGCCGTGCCGTCGCGACGACTCCGCTGCCCCAATTGTGGGCCACGGTCGCCGCGGTCCACAGCGATCCGGCGCTCCATGCGGCATTGATCGCCCGCGGCCCGCCGGTTTCGATCAGGGTGGTCGTTCCCTGTTGCGACGCGTTCGGAGGAATGCCGCAGTCTCCGCCCACGGGGAGATCGGCCTGCGTCAGCGTCGGCGTCGAGGTCGCGGCGCTGACGACGCGCCAGACGGTGAGCGTGCACGGGCTAGGAAAACGGGTGTTGACGACGAACTCGGCCGGGCTCGATCCGACGCTCTGCGCCGGCTGCAGGCTCGACGTCAGTGCGCCGCCGGCTTGCAGCTGCGAGAAGTCAAAGAAGCTCGCGGTTGCGCCGCTGAGCAGCGGCGGCTTGGGGATGACACGAATTTTCGCACCTTGGAAGAGCAGGGAGCTCGCATCGAACATATTGGCCGTGAGGTACACCGCGTTATCGTCGACCCCGAGGGAAGGCAGATCGGCAAAATTGTTCGTCGGCGTCACGTTGTCGGTCGCCGCGTTGAACGCGTAATAGTTCCATTGCCCCGCCGGGTCGGACGTCGCCGAGACGGCGAGCAAGAAGAAGGCGGCAAAAGGGTTGCTGCGCTGCGACGCGACACTGAGGAAGAAGCGGCCCGAATTGAAGAGGACCCGCGGATCGGTGATGAAGTCGTCCGGTTCGGTCACCGGTTGCAGGAAATCACCGAGGGCCATCTGCGACGGCGATGTGCCGTCCTTCGCGAAGATCGCCACCGTACCGTTGGTGACCGCCAGCAGGGACGTTGGGCCGGCGGCGATCACGGGATTTGGGGGAATGACCCCGTCGAAATCGATCCCGGAGAAGTCGTTGACGAGGAGCAGCGGTGGCGGAGACACCAGCGCGGCCGCGCGCCATAACGGTGCGGGGGAGGGGACAGCGGTCGTTGCGCCGGATTTGCCGGCCCTGATGTCAAAGGGCTCAAAGCGTGACATGAAACGCAGTCCGGCCTGCGATCGCGTCGGCGTTGCCGAGAACGGATAGGCGGCGACGGGATCGGCCGTCTGGGCGCCGGCGGCACCGGCGACGATAGCGAGGAACAATGAAACAACAGCCGCGAGAGAACGCACAGAAATACCGCCCGTTGAAGCTCGTGCCAACATTGGACAGGTCCGCCGCCATTTAGCAAACCTCTCCAGGGAGCGACACCCCCTCAGGCAAAGGATCCATGAATCCGAGGAGCGGTACATTGTCCCAGCCGGATTCCTGCGAACGAGAACGCCCAGTCTTCCGAATCTCGCCAAAGTGGAAGGTTCACCGCCGAGCCCCTTGGCAACGCGCCGCCGAAAGGCTGGCCGTCAATTTGCTGCACTCGTGAGTCGCAGGGGTCCGATCACCCCAGGGGAGAGAAGCTATGACACTCGAAGACGATGTGCGGCGGTGCTGGGAGGATATCGAAGGCGTACACAACGACGCGGAGCGTGTGCGCAAGTCGTGCGCGGACGATGCCAAGCCGGACCTCAGCAAGTTCGACTCGAAGTTGGAAGATTTTCGGCGGCAAGCGCACGACGCGCGGCAGAAGCTCGATAGTGGCTTGCGGGAGGGCTTCGAGGGGCTCGTGGCCACGTGGCGCGAGGGGCGCGACCGCTTGCGCGGGCGTCTCCGCCTCATCGAGGCGAAGAGCAGCCTGGCATCGGCGCGCCGGCTGGCGAAGGACCAGTACTACGTCGCGGCGGAGCGCGAGCTGACGACGGCGCTGCGCCTGATCCAGGAAGCCCGCCCGCTGCTGCCCGCGGCAGACGGGCATCTCAAAGAGCTCCTCGACGAGATCGAACACGCGATCGAGGACTTCAAGCAGGAAAGCGAGGCCGCTGCGGTGCGCCTGGAGAGCGTCGTCACCACCAACGAGCGCTTGTTGGTCGAGCTGGAACAGTAATTCGCCAGACGTCGGCGCGCGGCTCGAAGCGATCCTGCCGCGCCGTCTCAGGAGAAGCGGAAACGCACACCGCCGTGCACCAGCAACGGGCTGCCGATCTGCCGGATACCGCCGCCGTGGTCGACGGTGTACTCGCGATCGGTGAGGTTTTCGCCGGCGAGGAAAACCTCGCCGTTCCAGAACGGCAACTGGCGGCTGAGCGTGGCATTCAAGATGACGTAGCTGCCTTGCTTGTCCATGTGCTCCTGATCTTCGAACTGCTCGTCGACGAAGCGGCTTTCGAGCCGGGCGGTGAGCAGCTTTGGATTGCGGTACTCGGCCGCCACGGTAGTGGAGTGCGGCGGGATCTGGGCCAGTTGGAAGCCTGCGATAGATGGCTCGCGCGGTGCGGAGACCAGTGTCGCGTCGTTGAAGAGATAGCTACCGGACAGGGTGAGTCCGGGGACGACCTCGTACAGGGCCTCCACCTCGGCCCCGAAACTGCGCGCCAGCCCCTCGTTGACCCGCTGGCGCGCCGTCGAATTTCCCATCACGTCAAACGCCACGTCGATATCGAGCATGGGGTCCTGCACCTCCGCCCAGAAACCGGTGGCGCGTAGGTCGACGTTCTCAAGCACCGGGAGGTCCACCCCAGCCTCAGCGCCGTTCATGCGTTCCGGGCTGAGGTTGGGATTCGGCCGAAACTCGAGTCCTTCCACGAAGCTTCGGCGATACAGTTCGGCCAGGGTCGGGGCGCGAAAGGCGCGGTACGCGGCGGCCCGCAGATGCAACCAGTCGGTGAGGCGGTAGAGCACGCTGAGGCGGGGGTTGAACGCCGCACGGGTGTGGCTGGCGTACGAGCTGGTCCCGTTGTTGGCGTCCATAACGGTGCCGTCGTAGTTCTCCCACAGATCGGCGCGCCCGCTGAGCGCAAACTCCCACTGCGGCGTCGGCGTGTAGATGCCCTGGAGAAAGAACCCGGCGAAGAACTGTTTGCCGTCGCTGCGTACGCGATCCGTGAGTATGCCGTTGTTGTCGGGATCGAAGACCTGGTCGCGGCTCTGGCCGTCGATCCAGTGCAGATCGACGCCGGCACTGAGTAGAAGCGGGTTCAGCATCCGGCGCGACCATACCAGCGAGGCGCCGAGGTCCGTGGACGGTACCGTTTGTTTGAGCGAGCGATTTTCAGTGGTGCGGAGGTCGTTGGCTTCCGAGAACTGGATGTGGAAGCTCTGCATGTTCGAGAACACCATGCCCTGCCACTCGCTGCCGTCATCGGTGTGGACCGTACCGCTCAGATCAATCAACCCCGCAGTCGTGCCGGCGGTCCGCAGCTTGGTGCCGTAGTTGTAGGCCTGATCGAAATACTGTCCGTGGAGAGAGAGCGCAGCGGCCTCGCTCAGTTGGTAGCCCACCCGCCCGTTGAGCACCTCGTCGCGCGAGCTGCCGTTCTTGTCGATCGGTCCACGCTGATCGCTGGCGACGACGGGGAAGCCGTCCACGTTGAAGAAATTGCCCTCGAGCCCGACCGTCAGCTTGTCGGCGCGGCCACTGACCGAGAGGTAATCGTCGGTGAGGCCGTCGGTACCGTAGCTCGCCTTGAGCGACGCCCCGGTTTCGGTCGGCTTGCGCGTGATGATGTTGATCACGCCGGCCATGGCGTAGTTGCCCCACAAGCTGGCACCGCTGCCGCGGACCACTTCGATGTGATCGATGCTCTCCTGCGGGACCTTGCCCCAAAACACCTGACCGTCGAACGGGCTGATCAATGGCACGCCATCGACCATCACAAGTACCCGAGTGGCGCCGGCGGGCCCGATGTTGCGCAAGGTGACGCCCTGGGCTTCGGTGTCGAGGTTCGGCGGGGTCACGATGCTGCTCGATCGACGGTACAGACTGAAGCCCGGAATCGTGTGCAGGATGTCATCGACGGCGACGTCGGCAGAGCTCTGCACGTCCTCATGATCGAGCACGGTGACGCTGGCCGGTGGTTCTTCTTGGCTGAGGCCGGTCCGCGTCGCCGTCACCACGACGGGCTCGAGGCGGACCGCAGCGCTCTGTGCCTGCTCTTGTGCGGGAGCGACGGCTGCCGTCAGCAGCGCTCCGAGACAGACCGCCACCGTATCGGGACGGACCGCGTTTCTCATCCAGCGCAAGCTGCAGACCGGTTGTCGCATGGCTTTCCCCCCTCGCCCGGCGTGCTATAGAGCAGCGCTGGCAGTAATGTCAAGAACAGCAAGATCGTGATGTGAGAAGCGATCAATCTACGACGTATGTCGTAATTACGACATACGTCGTGTTGCCACCGGGCGTTGACATTTGCGCCGTATGCCGGTATGCGCGCCTCGATGAAAGAAGACGGCGTGCGGTTGCCCGGCGGCGCGCTTGAATACGCCGTGCTGTTCAGCGTGTGTGAACGGGGAACGGCGTCGGCGCGCGACGTCCATCTCGAGGTCGGAGAGGCCGGCGGTCTCGCGTATACGACGATCGCCAAGGTGCTCGACCGGCTGCATGCGAAGGGCTTGGTGGCGCGGAAACGCAAGGGGATGGCCTTCGTCTATCGGCCGCGCATGCCGCGGCGCGTGATCGAGTTTGCGCGGGCGCGGCAGTCGCTGCGCACGCTGTTGGGGTCCGCTCCTCGTCCCGCGGTCGCGACGCTCGTGGAAGCCATGGAGTCGTTGGATCCGGGGCTGCTGGACGAGCTCGAGCGGGCGGTCGCCGGCCGCCGGAGACCGCGCCATGGATCGTGAGCTGGTGCTCGGCATCCTCGTCGCCGTGATGTGCGGCGGTGCCCTGACGGCGGGCGGTTGGTGGCCCATCGGGTTGCCCGTGGCCACCAGCGGCCGCGGGCTCGAGCGCCGTGCCTGGCGGCGCATGTGGCTGCCGTTCGGGCCGGCGGTGCTCCTCTTCGCGGCGCTGTGCGGCTGGGCGCTGGTGGAACCGGCATGCGCCGAGCGCGTACCGAATTGCCTCGCGTGGGCGGCTGTGCCCTTCGCCGTGGTTGCGATCCGGGCGGCATGGCGGGCGGTGCGATCCTTGATGAGGTCGCACCAAGACGTGGCCGTCGCCACGGTTGGAGTGTGGCGGCCGTGGATCATTTTGTCACCGCGCGTCGCTGCGGCGCTCGACGCACAGGCGCTGGCCGCGGCACTCGATCACGAGCGGGTACATGCGCAACACCGAGATCCGTTGCGCCTATGGCTGGCGCAGCTGGGGTGCGACTTGCTCTGGCCGTGGCCGATGGCGTCGGCGCGATTCCTGTGCTGGCGGCAGGCGCTCGAGCTGGCGCGCGATGAAGAGGCGCGGCTCAACGGCGCGGCCGGTCCGGACCTTGCGGCCGCGATTCTCGGCGCGCTGCGATTCAGCCACGCCGGCGCATCACCGAGTGCCGCGACACTCGGCGGTGACGCGTCTTTCGTACAGGACAGAATCGCCCGCCTCATGCGGCCGGTCGACGCGGAAGCGCTGCCATCGAACCGGCGGATGCTGTGGTTGTGTGCCGTGGCGGTCAGCGTGACGGCCGCCGTCTTGCTGGGAACCGAATTCGGCGAGCGCGTCGTCCGCGCCCTTCTTGCGCTCGTCTAATGCGCGCCGCTCCCCGCCCACGTGGCCCGGAGCGCTGGCGCATCGCGACGTTGGTGCTGGTCCACCTCGCCATCGCGGTGCACATCATCCACTGGAAGCTGGCCGGCACCACATTGTCATCGACTGAGTTCAGTAGCGCGGCGCTGTTCACTGGCGAGGGAGTCGCGACCGCGGCGTTGTTCGTGTTTGGGTTGGTGCTGGTGGTGACCTTGCTCTTCGGCCGGTTCTTCTGCGCCTGGGGCTGTCACATGCTCGCGTTCCAGGAAGTGTGCGCGTTTCTGCTCAGGCGTGTCGGCATTCGGCCGAAACCGATCCGCTCCCGCTTGTTGTGGGGCATCCCCTTCTACGCCGCGTTCTACGTTTTCCTGCAGCCGCTGGCGGTACGCCTGTGGATGGGAAATCCCTTGCCCAGTCCGGTGCTGCAGCTGACGTCGGACAATTTGTGGACCGCCTTTCCGGGACCAGGCATGGCCGTTGCGACCCTGCTGGTGTGCGGCGGCCTCATGGTGTACTTCCTGGGTTCCCTGAGCTTCTGCAAGTACGTGTGCCCGTACGGCGCGCTGTTCGCGCTGGTGGACAACGTTGCACCCGGACGTGTGCGGCTCACCGGGGAATGCAACGGGTGCGCGCGTTGCACGGCGGCGTGTCCGACGGGAGTCCTCGTGCATGAGGAAGTGCAGCGCTTGGGAATGGTGGTCAATTCCGGTTGCATGCGGTGCTTGGAGTGCGTCAGTGCCTGTCCGAGCAACGTGTTGGCGTACCGCTTCGGCCGCCCCCCCGTGCTTGCCGGCAGCCGTGCCGGTCTGACGCGCTACGCGTTCTCGTGGACCGAAGAGTGCCTCATGCTCGGCGTCTGCGTGATCAGTTTTGTCGCGCTGCACGGCCTGTATGACGCCTTGCCACTGTTGTTCTCGCTGTCCGGCAGCGTCCTGGTTGGATATTTGGGAGTTCTCATCACCAGGCTGGTCCGGCAACCGTTCGTGGTTCTCCGCGGCGTTCCCCTCAAGCAATCCGGTCGGTTGTCGAGAGCCGGGATGCTGTTGGGCGTTTGCAGCGTGGCGCTGTTTCTGTTCGTGGCTCACAGCCTGCTCATTCAGTACCATGAACGGCAGGCCATCGCAGGGCTTACCATCCTCGATTTCCCACGGGTGCGCAGCGCCTATTCCTCTACGGACCGACGACTGGCCGGAACCGCAGTCTCCCACCTAGCCTTCTGCCAGCGCTACGGGCTGGTCGATACGATGGATTGGAACATGAAGCTTGCGTGGTTGTATCGTGTCGTTGCGGATCCGCGACATGTGGAGGAGCATCTCCGGCGAGCGATTGCACTCGAACCTTCCGAGCCGGCGGCCCATTTCAACCTCGGCAAGGAGCTGACTCGCCAAGGACGGCAGGAAGAAGCGGCGCGATCATTTGCCGAAGCCGTCCGGCTTGCCCCGTCGTTGGCGCAGTTCGTCCCTGCTGGGGAGGGGAGGTATTCCAGATGAGCTTCAGAGTTGGCGGGAGGCGTCAAATTGCGCGGAGAGGGACGATCATGCCTCGGCATTTGCTGTTTACCGCCATCCTCGGTCTCGCCGTCGCGTCGAGCGGCACCGCGCAGGATGCGTGCCCGACACCTGCGAGCACATTCGAGCTGATTCAAAATGGTATCTTCGAGCGGCACAGTTGTACCGTCAGCTATTGTCACGGAGACAGCATGCAGGCGGGGCTCGATCTGCGTGCGGGGCATTCGTATCGCAGTTTGTTGCGGGCAGGCAACGTGGGAATTCCCGGCCAGCCGGAACAGAGCCAGCTTTGGCGTAAGCTCGCCGCCAAAACTTTGGGTGTGAGCGGCGTACCCGGCAGGGGCATGCCGCTGGGCGCCCTCCCGATCAGCAGCGACGAACTCGAGGGCATCCGGCTCTGGATTCAGGCGGGAGCGCCGGAGAATGGAACTGTCGAGAGCGTAGCGAATCTCATTGACGCCTGCCCAACCCCGGCGCGGCCCGAAGCTGAAGTTACAGCGCTACCTCCGTGCCAACCAGGAGATCGATCGCTCGTGCTCCCCGATCTGACGATCGATCCACCAAGCGATATCGAGGTCACGATGGGCTCGGACGGCCATCGACGCATGAAGTTTTCCACTGCAGTCGGTAACGTCGGCCGCGGACCGTTGATTGTCCAACCCGCCACAGCGGCGATGCACCCGAATGAGACGCTTGAAGCACAGCAAGTCATCTTGCGGGACGATGGGTCGATGTGCTCACGGCCGGCGGGAGTGATGACCTTCAGCCCGGACATGGCACACTGGGCCTACGGGAACACGGTGGATTTCGAGCTGCGGAAAAATGACCCTGTGACGGGCGAGAGAGTGGCGCATGCGAGCAAGAAGGCATACTGTCTGCTCGACACCGACCCGATCCGCACGCCGTCGAGCTCGCCGCACCAATTCGAATCGCATTGCACCGACGTGACCGGCCGCATGGGCATCTCGTCGGGCTACAAGGATGTGTACGCGCGCGTCGCGCCGGGGCAGTGGCTCGACCTCGACAGTGATCCCAACGCCGTCGTGAAGCCGGGTACGTACTACCTGGTGAACATCGTGAATCCGGAGAACACCCTGTTGGCTGCCAACGCGGGGGCCGCGCACGACATGAGTTACACGCGGGTCACGGTGCGCATCGCACCTCCCACCGCTCCGCATGCGCACCCAACGCATCCGTCGTCGCATGCGCAGCGCACGCCGCTCCCCGCCAAGGTGACGGGAACAGCACCGTCGGCGCAACGTCTGAAGACGGGGCAGACACAGTGCGACCAGGGGAGGGGCACGCTGCGGGCATGCCCCGGCTCGCCCGCCGGTCAGGACGGCACCTTCGGGAAGGGCTTGGCGCGCAGCTACACGGACAACGGGGACGGCACGATCACGGACAACGGGACCGGTCTCATGTGGGAGAAGCTGTCGCGCGACGGCAGCATGCACGACTACGGCACCACCTACACGTGGTATACCGCGTTCACCACAAAGATTGCGACGCTCAACAGCGGCAGCGGCTTTGCCGGCTATACAGACTGGCGGCTGCCAAACGTCAACGAGTTGCAGAGTATCATCAACTACGGAGCCGCGTCTCCGGCGGTGGACGCCGTTTTCAACACGGGCTGCGTCGCCGGCTGCACGGTGACGACCTGCAGTTGCACGCAGTCATGGGACTACTGGTCGTCGACTACCTACCAGAAGGATCCGACCTTCGCCTGGTTCGTACTCTTCTACGACGGCATCGTCTATGGCTACAACAAGAGCGGCACCTACGCCGTCCGTGCGGTGCGTGGCAACCCGTGATCGCCGCCGGCCGGCGGGGTCAGACTTGTTCCAAAGCCTGACGCAGGTCGGCGATCAGATCGTCCGCGTCCTCGATGCCGACGGCGTAGCGCACCAGCGTGTCCCGGATGCCGACCTGCAGGCGCTCTTCGGTCGTCAGCTCGTAAAAGCTCATGAGCGCTGGTTGCTCGATCAGGCTCTCGACACCGCCCAACGACGGGGCGATCCGCGGGATGGCGCAGGCATCGACCAGCCGCGATGCCGCGGCGAGGTCGCCGCGCACCTCGAACGACACCACGCCGCCGTAGCCGCTCATCTGTTGCCGCGCGATGAGATGCTCCGGATGGGTCTGCAGGCCGGGGTAGTGGACGCGTTCCACCTTGGGATGTTGCGCCAGGAACTCGGCGATGCGCTGCGCATTCTCGTTTTGCCGCGTGACCCGCAGCGCCAGCGTTTTGATGCCGCGAATCAAGAGGTACGCGGCGAACGGGTCGCACACCGCGCCCGTGACCCCGTGGAGCTCGCGGATGGCGCCCACCAAGTCGGCGCTGCCCAGCACCACGCCCGCCAGCAGGTCGTTGTGGCCGCCGAGGTACTTGGTGCCCGAATGGATGACCAGATCGATGCCGAACTCGATCGGCCGCTGGTTGATCGGAGTGGCGAACGTCGAATCGATGATGGTCTTGACTCGATGCCGGCGGCCGATCTCGGCGACGCGCCGCAGATCGAGGATGCGGTTGTACGGATTGGTCGGCGACTCGCTGAAGATCAGCCGCGTCGCCGGGCGCACGGCTTCTTCCATGCGTTCGTAGTCGCCGGCCGGAACCGTGGAGACCTCGACGCCGTAGCGGCGCAGGATTTGATGCACGAACTGGCGGGTGCGTCGATACGCATCGTCGGTGACCACGACGTGCGCGCCTTTCGACAGCATGGCGAACAGCGTCGTGGTGATGGCCGCCATGCCGCTGGCAAACAGCAGGCCGTCTTCGGCGCCTTCGAGCGCCGCGAGCTTGGTTTCCGCGACGCGCTGCGTCGGGTTGCCGTAGCGCCCGTACTCGTCGCGATGGATGCGTCCTTCGAAGTACTCGGCGAGCGCGGCGCTGTCGGCGAACGTGTAGGTTGCCGTCTGCACGATCGGCGTGGTCATCGCATGCGCCACCTTGTGGCGCGCCTCGCCGTCGTGGACGGCTTGCGTGCTGGGCCCCGAGGGGGGCCGCTGCGGGCGTTCGGTCGGCACGCTACGCCTCCATCAGCTTGATCTTGTCGGCGTAGCGCCGGATCGTGTCATTGACGACGCGGAGATCCGCGGCAACCTCGACGGGCCGGTTGGCGTACGTCGAATGCAGGCCCGGAATCTGGCCGAGGTGGTACGCCGTTTTCTGGTCGGCGAACTTCAACCCGTGTGCGGTCGAAATCACCACGACGCGGTCGCTGGAGCGGATCACCTTGCGCTCGACCAGCTTGCGCAATACGGCGAGGGCGACGCCGGTGTGCGGGCAGTTGAACATGCCGGTGCGGTCGGCGCGCGCCGCCTCGTCGGCCAACTCGGACTCACTGGCTTGGTCGACGACGCCATCGAACTGCTGCAGCACTTTGATGGCGCGCTTGACGCTTACCGGGTTGCCGATCTGGATGGCGCTGGCGAGCGTCTTCTTCGCCTGCACCGGCGCGAACGACTCGAAGTGCTTGAGGTACGAGAGGTAGAGCGGGTTGGCGTTCTCCGCTTGCGCCACGGCGATACGCGGCAGCTTCTGCGTCAGCCCGAGGTCGCGCATCATCAAGAAGCCCTTGCCGAGGGCGCTGACGTTGCCGAGGTTGCCGCCCGGGATCACGATCCAATCGGGCACTTCCCAATCGAACTGTTGCACCAACTCGATCGCGACGGTTTTCTGGCCTTCGAGGCGCAGGCTGTTCATCGAGTTCGCCAAGTACACGGTGCGCTGCTTGGTGATCTCCTGCACGAGGGCCATGCAGCCGTCGAAGTCGGTATCGAGGCTGAGGACTAGCGCGCCATTTGCCAGCGGCTGCACGAGCTGCGCCGGCGAGACCTTGTGGCGCGGCAGCAGCACCACGGCGGGGATGCCGGCCGCGGCGCAGTAATTTGCCAGCGCTGCCGAGGTATCGCCCGTCGAGGCGCAGGCGATGGCTTCGATGGTCTGCCCTTCGGCGATCATCTGCTTCACGACGGACACCAACACCGTCATACCCAGGTCCTTGAACGACCCGGTGTGCGAGTTCCCGCACTGCTTCACCCAGAGATCCTCGACGCCCAACAGTTTGCCGTAGCGATCGGCCCAGAGCAGATTCGTGCCGCCTTCGTACGTCGACACGATGTTCTCGTTGTCGATGAAGGGAACGACCCATTCCTTCTTCCCCCACACGCCCGACCCGTAGGGGAAGGTGTTGCGGCGATAGCGATCGTCGAAGAGCTGCATCCACGCGGCGGCGGAGCGGCGCCGCAGAGGCGTCAGATCATGGACCACATCGAGCAGGTCACCGCACGACGGACACCGGTAAATCACCTCGAAGAGGCTGAAATGCGTCGGGCAACCGTTGATGCATTCCAACCAGGCGTTGTACTCGCTCATCCCGAACTCCTCAGCGGCAGGCAGCAGCTCGCGCGGGCCGCCTCCGCTCCTGTTGCTGTGACGCAGGTGGCCGCGGTTGTCAACGACCGCGCCGTGCCGCCTGTCGACGAATGTCGGAAGGCATCGGCGTTGACAGACAGCGTCCGCTCGCCGTATGGGAGGACGTCCGTTTTGCGAAAACCAAAGTAAGGGCGCAGCGATTTCCAGTTTCTTATTGACTAACAGGATGGAACAAGAGAAACAGGGCTAAAGGCTGGGGTGACTGCGTGGTGGCAAAGGGAAAGCCAAGGTACAGATGCGTGCTGATTCTGCTGGCACTAGCTGGACTCGCCCATCCGAATCGTGCGACGGCGCAGACGCCGACGCCCACTCCGGACGGGGAGTTTCTCTGCTCAATTCCCGCGGGGGGCACCAAAGATGGCGCGCGGTGTAACTCGGATGCCGACTGTCCCGGCGGCGTGTGCGTTGTCGAGCTGGGTGTATGTAACGGCGGCGGCGACGATGGTGAGCCCTGCGATTGCGCGGCCAGTACCTGTTCGCTGCAGGGGTTCTCGTGTACGGCACCGTCCTCGTCAAGCGGAACTTGCGCTGGCGGTCCTTCCGGTGGAGGAGGCTGCGCGTGTAACTGCGCCGGCGGTGCGGCGTGCGTCGCCACGCAGAAGGTCTGCATCGGCGGAGACGCTGATGGCTTTTCTTGTCTCAACAACGCACAGTGTGGAACCACCTGCGGCTCGACGGGCAAGCTTTGCGCCGGATATTGTGCCGGGGGTTCGAGCAAGAATGCCATCTGTTTCGACGACAGCGGGTGCCCCGGTTCTACGTGCACATTATCCGATTTTGAGTTTTTTTCGTGCGACAATGATGGTAACTGCTGGCTCACCGGAACGTCGCCTGTCAGCGGCGTTTGTCTGGGTCTGAGTGCGGCAGCGACCGCGACCCCAACGCGTGCTACCGCGTCCGCGACGCGTACACCAACCCGGGCGGTTACGCCGACGCGCACGGGAAACGCAGTGACGCCGACCCGCAGCCAAATCGTGGCGACACCGACGCCTGTACCGACCGGGGTGGCGCCGACGGTCACACCGACGATAGCGCACCCGACCGCGCTGCCAACCTCGACGCCGACGCGGCCGAAGCCGACGGCAACGCCTGGCGGGGGACCGGTGACGTACATCGCCATTGGCAAAGGCGCGGGCTGTTCCTTGCAGGCCGGCGGCCGGCGCGCCCTGCCGGTGGCCGTGGTGGGTGCCGCCCTGACCGTGTTGGCCCTGCGGAAGCGCGGCAAGAAGTAGTAGGACCGACCATATCGCTAGCAGTCTGTCGGACGTGCGGCCGAGAGCGAGCCAACGGCGAGCGGTCCGCCGCAAGGACGCCGGCTGCAGGCTCTAGCGCGGCTCGATGCTGCCGCCGGTGACGCGCTCCAACTCGATCAACGATTCGTTGTACGTCTGCAGCGCGTCCAGGTGTTCTCCACGCGCCGTGAGGAGATCGATCTGGACGCCGATCATGTCCGCGACGCCTGCATCGCCCTTTGCGGTCAGGCGACGCTCGATCTGGAGGTTTTCTTCGTTCTTCGGGATGATGTCGCGCGTGAAGGTCTGCATGTCTGCGGCCGCGTCGGTACAGGCGCGGCGCGCGTCGATTACCTGTTGCGTAATGGCTCGCTCGAGGTTCTGTACCTCCAGCGCCGCGCGCTCGCGTTCGGCGATCGCTTCTTGCACGTCGCCGGCCTTGCGCTGAAAGATCGGCAAGGAAACGCCGATATCCCCGCCTGCCAGCGTATCGCCTTCGAACCGCGAATAGGTTGCAGACAGCGTGATGTTGGGAATGGCCTGGCGCTGGGTGAGCGCCAGCTGCGCCTCGCTGCGTCCTACCGCCTGGCGCAACGCCAGCAAATCGGCGCGCTGGTGCAGCGCCCGTTCCAGCAGCTCCGCATCGGGAGGGAGCGCTGTGGCGCTGGTCTGTGGGGCGCCGGCCAACTCGATCTCCTGGTCAATCGGAAGCTCCAGCAGGCGGCGCAATGTGCCGAGCGCGCCGTCGCGCGTGCGTTCGGCAGTGCCGAGGTCGCGCCGGGCGCGGCTCTCCTGAATCTTGGCGGCATTGAGGTCGAAATGACACTGGTCGGCGACGCGGTGTTCCTGGGCCAGCGTGCTGCTGACTTGGACTGCTGTATCGAGCCCTTGGTGTGCGAGAACGACGCGGTCAGCGGCGATCAAGGCGCGTACAAAGGCCACCTTCACGTTCGCGGCAAGGTTGCCCTCTGCCATCTTGACGTCCCACATGGCCTTCTCGGTGCCCTCGGTGGCTGCATCGATGCGGCGCGTGCGCTGGCCGCCGACCTCCAGCTCCTGCGACAAGTACAAGATGTAGTTCGGTCCCAACCCGGACTGGGAGGTATGCTGCGAGCCTGCCGAGAAGAACGGATTTGCGGGAAACCACGCTTTGCTCCGTGTGAGATTGGCCGCCGCGACGTCCAGATCCTTGCGCGCAGCATTCAACTCCAGGTTGGCGGTGCTCGCGCGCGCCACGGCATCGTCGATCGTCAAACGTATGGGAGCGGCGAGTGTCCGCTGTCCACAGAACACTGAACCAATCAGAACAGACACCCATGCCCCCCGTCGCATCGCTTGCCTCCTTGCAGGGCTGTGAGGACCGAAATGACGCCCCTTACGGGTGGGCAATTTATATGGTGTAAGAGAGAAGGGAAAGCGCTCTGCACACCGAAGCGACCACGTATGCGGTCGAGCGAGATACCATAAACACGAGGAAGAACGAATCACGTGAGGAAAGCGCTGCGACAAAACCCCATACGCCAACACCTCAAAGGCGCCGAGGTAGGGTATCGCACGGGGTTGAGATACGGAGCCACAAACACCCAGATTCTATCGGGTGTCTGTGGCTCCGGAATTACGCAATCCGATCTGTACCGACCGGCGGTTAATATTACGGAGCGTTCGGATTGAGTCCCGGATGCGGCTTATGCGCAGCGTGCGGCGCGTGCGGCGGTGGCGGTCCGACAACGACTGGCGGTGGCTGCGGGCTCTTATGCGTGCCCGGTGGCGGTGGTGCCGGATTGTGCGCCGGATGCGGGGCATGCGGGGCGCGCGGCGGATGCGTATGGAATCCGTGGCTAGGCGCTTCCGCCATGGCCGGCAGAGCGACGAACGCGCCGAGCGCCAGTCCCGCTACGGCCATGCCCAGGTTCCGTGCCAAACTTGTCTTCCTCATTGTTAACCCTCCCTCTGGTCGTTTTCAGCGCTGCAATTCAGTGTGATCCCACCGTTACCTCAGGTCCGCTGCGCTTGTCAAGTACATTTTGCACTTTTGGCCAAAAAAAATTGCATCCCTTCCGCGAGTGCCCTTACGACGCCTCGGAACGCTCCGCGGTTTCATCCTCCACCCACACAAAATGCGTTCCACAATGCAGACATAGCGCGTCCAGGTACATGATCCCCCGGACGCTCCCGAGCGGCAGGCGCTGCAGATGGCGCTGGCCGTTGACGTCTTCACATCGATGCGGGAGCAATCGTCCATGCCCCTTCACCGAGATGCGCGTCGGCGGCTGTAGCGGGGTGAAAGTGACGATGGTGGCCACGGGATCAGCCGTGCAGCCGCTCGAAAATGGCGCGCGTCGCCGGCGACTGGTTCAGCGTATAGAAATGGATTCCTGGCGCGCCGCCGACCACGAGCGCGCGGCATTGCATGGTGGCGTGCTCGATCCCGATCCGCCGCACCGCGTCTTCGTCATGGCGAGCCCGTTCGAGGCGCGCTTGCAACTCGCATGGAATGCGCGTCCCGCACATCGACGTGAAGCGCTCGATCTGTGCGACGTTGGTGATCGGCATGATGCCGGGAATGATGGGCGCGCGCACGCCGCGGGCGCGCGCCCGCTCCACGAAGGCGAAGTAGTCCGCGTTGTCGAAGAACAGCTGCGTGATCAAGAAGTCGACGCCCGACTCGACCTTGTCCGCCAAGTGCGCGAGATCACGATCGAGATCGCGGCACTCGACGTGGCCTTCGGGATAACATGCGGCGCCGAGGCAGAAGGGAAAGCCGCGCGCGCGGATGAAGCGCACCAGCTCCGCGGCGAAGCCAAAACCGTCCGCCGGGCGTACGAATGCCTCCTGCTCGCGCGGTGGATCGCCGCGCAAGGCGAGGACATTCTCGATCCCGTCGGCTTGCAGGCGCTGCAGCACCGCTTCGATCTCGTCGCGGTCCGCGCCCACGCAGGTCAGATGCGCCATCGCCTCGATACCGATTTCCTGCTTGATGCGCCGCACCAGCTCCAGCGTCTTGTCACGCGTGCTCCCACCGGCTCCGTAGGTGACCGACACGAAGGTCGGGTGCAACTCGCGCAGGCTCTCGATGGTCCGATAGAGATTGTGCTCCCCCTGCTCGGTCTTCGGGGGGAAGAACTCAAAGGAAAACACCGGGCCGTCGCGGCCGATCAGGTCGCCGATGCGCATGTCGGGTACAAGGTACTAAAAAGCAGGGCCGGCGAGCAACGGGGAAAGTCGCTCCGTGTTGTGTCCGGCGACTTGCGTCCGATGGGGGCGTTTGCGCATATTCGTCCGGGGAGACTTGGTATGTCGGCTCTGCGCTTTGCCATCTGGACCGTGGTCGCGGCGACGGGAGCCATTGCACTGGGTGTGGTTGCGCTGGTTCGTAATGAGCCGATCAGTGTAGTGTGGTTGCTGGTCGCGGGTGTCGCGACCTACGCCGTCGCGTATCGGTTCTACAGTAAGTTCTTGGCGGCGCGGGTTCTGATGTTGGATGACCTGCGCCGCACGCCGGCGGAGCGACTCAGCGACGGACGCGATTTTGTGCCGACCAATCGCTGGGTCGTCTTCGGACATCACTTCGCCGCGATCGCCGGGCCGGGGCCGCTGATTGGCCCGACGCTGTGCGCGCAGTTCGGGTATCTGCCGGGCACGCTGTGGATCATCATCGGCGTGGTGCTCGGTGGCGCCGTGCAGGATTTCTTCATTCTCGTCGGCTCATTGCGCCGCGACGGGAAATCCCTCGGCCTGATGGCGCGTGAAGAGATCGGCGTGCTCGGCGGCTTTGCGGCGCTCAGCGGCGTGCTGCTGATCATGGTGATCCTGATGGCCGTGCTCGGCTTGGTGATCGTCAACGCGCTGAAGGGCAGCCCGTGGGGGACGTTCACGGTCGGCGCGACGATTCCGATTGCCCTGCTGATGGGCTGGTACATGCGCTTCATCCGGCCCGGCAAGGTCGTCGAAGCCACGGTCTGGGGGCTCGCGCTGGTGTTGGCGGCCGTGGTCGCCGGGCGCTGGGTCGGCGACAGCGCCGCGCTCGCGCCGCTGTTCACCTTCAATGCGCGGACCTTGGCGCTGATGATCATCGGCTATGGCTTCGCCGCTTCGGTGCTGCCCGTGTGGTTGCTGCTGGCGCCGCGCGATTACTTGAGCGCGTTCATCAAGATCGGCACGATCCTCGCCCTCGCGATCGGGATCGTGGTGTTTCTCCCGCCGGTGCAGCTGCCGGCGCTGACCAGATTCGTCGACGGCAGCGGACCGATCTTCGCCGGCAAGATCTTTCCGTTCGCGTTCATCACCATCGCGTGCGGGGCGATCTCCGGTTTCCATGCGCTGGTGGCCTCCGGCACCACGCCGAAGCTGCTGCAACGCGAGTCCGATGCCCGCATGATCGGCTACGGCGCCATGCTGATGGAATCGTTCGTCGGGCTCATGGCGATGATCGCGGCCACCGTTCTGCAGCCCGGCGTCTTCTTTGCCATCAACAGTCCGGCCGGCATCGTCGGCACGACCGCCGAGCAGGCGAGTGCGACCATCTCGGACTGGGGGTTTCCGGTCACTCCCGCCGAGATGCAGCAGCTGGCGGACGACGTCGGCGAGCACAGCCTGTTGGCGCGCACCGGCGGCGCGCCGTCGCTGGCCGTCGGCATGGCACACATCTTTGCCAACACACTCGGCGGTAAGACGGTCATGGCGTTGTGGTATCACTTCGCCATCATGTTCGAGGCGTTGTTCATTCTCACCACGATGGATGCCGGCACGCGCGTCGGCAGGTTCATGCTGCAGGACTTCCTCGGTCACTTCTGGGCGCCGCTCGGCCGCACCGGCTGGTATCCCAGCATCCTCATCACCAGCGCGGGCATGGTCGGTGCGTGGGGGTACTTCTTGTACCAGGGCGTGATCGATCCGTTGGGCGGCATCAATAGCTTGTGGCCGCTGTTCGGCATTTCCAACCAGCTCCTGGCGGCCATAGCCCTGTGCGTCGCCACGACGCTGCTCATCAAGTCGGAGCGGGCGCGCTACGCGTGGACCACGCTGCTGCCGCTGGGATGGCTGCTGGCGGTGACCCTCACGGCCGGCTACCAAAAGATCTTCAGCGCCGACGTGCGCATCGGCTTCCTGGCCCACGCGGCGCAGCTGTCCAGCCGCATCGGCTCGGGTGAGGTTGCACCCGCCAAACTTGCAGAGACGCAGACCTTGGTCTTCAACGACCGGCTCGACGCGGCGGTGACCCTGCTGTTCATGGCATTGGTGGTGGTCGTCGTCGTGGATTCGTTGCGGGAATGGTACCGGGTGCTCAGTGCCGGACAAGGCGTGGTTTCCGAACGCGCGGTGGTGACAGCATGAGGGCGGCGATGCGGGAACGGATGTGGCTGCTGTGCGGCCATCTCGCGAGTATCCTTCGGTGGTGGAACGGAGATGAAGAATACGCACGCTACCTGCAGCGCGCCGCCATGCGGAGCCAGCCAGCACTCGACCGCGGTCGCTACTTCGCGCAGCGCCTGGAAGAGCGCTATCGCGGTGCGTCGCGCTGTTGTTGAACAGACGACAGCAATGGCAGCGCTTGCATTTTGCAGGAGCTGCAAGAGCTGCAAGAGCTGAACGATGTTGACTCGGGTCGAGCAGACAGCAAGTGTAGTGCCTGCAACCGGGGCGGCGCCTCGGTAAGGAGGGGTGGAAGAGGTTTGATGCCAAAAACGATGCTCATCAATGTCACCCACGCGGAAGAGAGCCGCGTGGGGATCGTGGAAGACGGGGTCCTGGCCTCGTTTGAGATTGAAGCCTTCAGTCGCGAGCACCTGAAAGGGAATATCTACAAGGGAGTCGTGCACCGGATTCATCCGGCGCTCGAGGCCGCCTTCGTGGACATCGGCGCCGAGCGCGATGCCTTCCTGCCGCTCGACGAGATTTGCTTCCGGCATCTGCCGACGCCGTGGCGCAACGGCGGCAGCGACGCCGAGGGGCGCCGCAAGCCGCGCATTCGGGACCTTCTCAAGCCGGGTGAAGAGATTCTGGTGCAAATCGTCAAGGAGCAGTTCGCCAACAAGCCGCCGACGCTCAGCACCTTCTACTCGCTGCCCGGCCGCTATCTCGTGCTGCTGCCGGGATCCGACGAGGCCGGCATCTCCCGCAAGATCGAAGGCAATGAACGGGCGCGCATCCGTGAGCTGATCGAGCGCCTGAATCCACCCGAAGGCTTCGGCATCATCGTGCGTACCGCCGCCGGTTTCGACGAGGGCTCGCGCGAGCTGCACCGCGACCTGAGCTACCTGTTGCGCCTCTGGGAGACCATCCAGCAGGCCGCCGCGTCGAAGCGCGCGCCGGCGCTCATCTACCGCGAGCACGACCTGGTCTTGCGCACCATCCGCGATTACTTCACCCCCGACGTCGACGAGATCTACATCGACAACGAGGAGGTGTTCCAGCGCGCCCGCGACTTTCTGCGCGACGTGATGCCGGGCAAAGAGGAGGTCCTGCACCTCTACCGCGATGATCAGCCGATCTTCTCGCACTTCAATGTCGAAACGCAGATCGAATCGATTTACAAACGGCGCGTGCCGCTGAAGTCGGGGGGCGGCATCGTCATCGACGGCACGGAGGCGCTGACCGCGATCGACGTCAACTCCGGCCGTTCCATCCGCGGCGGTAGTCAGGAGGAGACTGCGTTTCGCACCAATGTCGAAGCGGCGACCGAAATTGCCCGCCAGCTGCGGCTGCGCGACGTCGGCGGGCTGATCGTCATCGACTTCATCGACATGCGAAGCCCGCAGCATTGTGCCGAAGTCGAGAAGACCCTGCGCGAGGCGATGCGCCAAGACAAGGCGCGCCACGATCTCGGCCGAATCTCGCACTTCGGGCTGCTCGAGATCTCGCGCCAGCGCCTGCGGCCGGCGATCGCCGCCACCACCTACACGGCCTGTCCGATGTGCGAAGGCCACGGCTTGGTGCGTACCACTGAATCGGCGGCGCTCGTCGCGCTGCGCAAGATCCACAACCGGATCGCGCAAGGCGACGTCGCCACCCTCCGGGTATCGGTCCCGCCCGAAGTCGGGCTCTACCTGCTCAACCAGAAGCGCGATGACCTGGCCCAACTCGAACGGCGCTACGCAACCCGCATCCAGGTGGCGCCCAACGCCGCGCTGATGCCGCATCAATCCGAGATCGAGGTGCGCACGCGCATCGAGGCCGGGCAGCCTGAGCAGCCCCAAATCCGCCTGGGCGGCGTGGCGCCGATCGAGCCGACGCCGCTGGCGACCGGCGACAACGGCGAGATGATCACTCCCGCAGCCACGGAAGCGTCTACGGGCAGTGCGGCGAGCGTTCCAGCAAGGGCGGGAACGACTCCTGGTGAAACGCCGACCACGGGGAAACGGCGACGCCGGAGGCGCGGCCGCCGACGGGGACGCGGCCGGCAAGCGGCGGCGGCGATCGGTGAGGCGTTGGCGGCGTTGGGCGCGCACACGTCATTGGCGCGCGAACGTCGGGGAGAAGCGGCCGCACCGGCGCCACCCATGGTGGCCGAGATCCCGTCCGTGGTGACGCACCCAGCGCCTCCCGCCCAGCAGCCGGAGATCACGCCGGCGCCCGTCAGCGAAGCGCCCGCCGCTCCAGAGGCCACGGCACCGCCGGTCGACGCATCGCCACGGAAGCCACGTGCCCGCCGCCCGCGCGCCGGAACGGCGGCGCGGAAGCGGTCTGGCAGCCAAACCCGAAAGCAGGCGGCGACGAGCGCAAAGGACACAAATGCCGCGGAGCAAAAGACGCAGAAACCGGCCGCTGCTAAACGGAGCCGCACCCGGCGCGCGCGAACCGCATCACGCTCCCGGCGTGCGCGTTCTCAGGCGGCGCCGTCGCCCGAATCACCCAGCTGAGGCGGCGCGTCTTTCTATTGATGGCAGAGCCCGGTCGCGGATGGCCGGTGCCTGCACGGTGGTGGAATCGTCAAATTTGCGTCTGCGCTGCGAATGCTCTATGGTGACGTCCACTTTTCTCGGACAGCGGCAGTCGGGACGATGGACGCAAACGATTTTCCGCGAATCAAACGCCTGCCGCCCTACGTGTTCAATATCGTCGGCGACCTGAAGCTCAAGGCACGCCGTGCCGGTGAGGACATCATCGACTTCGGCATGGGAAATCCCGACGGTCCGACGCCGCCACACGTCGTCGCCAAGCTCATCGAGGCGGCGTCCAAACCCGTCAATCACCGCTACTCGGTCTCCAAAGGCATCTACAAGCTCCGCCTGGCGATCACCGATTGGTACCGGCGGCGCTACAACGTCGAGCTCGACCCGGACAGTGAGGCCGTCGTCACCATCGGTTCGAAGGAAGGCCTGGCGCATCTGGCCTTGGCGATCCTCGGGCCGGGCGACGTCGTGTTCTGCCCGAGTCCGACCTATCCCATCCACCAATACTCGGTGATCATTGCCGGCGGCGATCTGCGCAGCATTCCGCTGATTCCCGGCGAAGATTTCTTCGCGTATCTGGTCGAGGCGATGCGTCAAACGTGGCCGCGGCCGAAGCTGCTCATCCTCAACTTCCCGCACAACCCGACCACGGAGGTCGTCGACCTCAACTTCTTCCGCAAGATCGTCGACTTCGCCCGCGAGCACTCGCTAATGGTCATCCACGACCTCGCCTACGCGGATCTGTGTTTCGACGGCTACCAGGCGCCGAGCTTCCTGCAGGTGCCGGGTGCCAAAGAGGTCGGCGTGGAATTCTTCACGCTTTCGAAGAGCTACAACATGCCGGGCTGGCGCGTCGGGTTTGCCGTCGGCAACCCGGCCATGATCGCGGCGTTGGCGCGCATCAAGAGCTATCTCGACTACGGGATCTTCCAGCCGCTGCAGATCGCGGCGATCCAGGCCCTGAACGGGCCGCAGGACTGCGTGGAGCAGATCAACCAGAGCTATCAGGTGCGTCGCGACGTACTGGTCGACGGCCTGAACCGTATCGGATGGTCGATGCCGAAGCCCAAGGCGACGATGTTCGTGTGGGCGCCGATTCCCGACGCCTTTCACGACATGGGATCCCTCGAGTTCTCGACGTTCTTACTTCAGGAAGGGAAGGTGGCGGTCTCGCCCGGCATCGGCTTCGGCGAGTACGGCGACCGCTACGTGCGCTTCGCGTTGATCGAGAACGAGCACCGCACGCGCCAGGCCATCCGCGGCATTCGCCGCGCCCTCAACAAGGCGAGACCCACGAAGATTCGTTGCGTCGGCTGAGGCGGAGAGGCGAAACGTGGGACGGGACGTCCGGGTCGGGCTCATCGGCTTCGGCACGATCGGCACCGGCGTGGTGAAGCTTCTGCAGCGCAACCAGGTGCAGATTCGTTCCCGTCTGGGGGCCGGCCTCAAGCTCGCGCGCATCGCCGACATCGACGTGAAGACCGACCGCGGCGTAAAAGTCGACCGCAAGATCCTCACCGGCAACGCCGAGGAGCTGATCGACGACCCCGCCATCGATATCGTGATCGAGCTGATGGGCGGCTACGAGCCGGCGCGGCGCTTCGTCCTGCGCGCCATCGGCAACGGCAGGAGCGTCGTCACCGCCAACAAAGCCCTCCTGGCCGTGCACGGCAACGAAATCTTTGCGGCGGCCGAGCAGGCGGGTGTGGACGTCGGTTACGAGGCCAGCGTCGGCGGCGGCATTCCGATCATCCGGACGCTGAAGGAAGGCCTGGCCGGCGACCACAATCGCGCCATCTACGGAATTGTCAACGGCACGTCGAACTACATCCTCAGCACCATGACGCAACAGGGCGGCGAATTCGACGTCGTGTTGAAGGAAGCGCAGCAGCAGGGCCTGGCGGAGGCGAACCCGACCTACGACGTCGACGGCATCGACGCGGCGCACAAGCTCACGCTCCTCATCCAGCTTGCCTTCGGCACCGCGGCGCGCTTCGCCGACATCCCCGTCGAGGGCATCCGTCACGTCAGCCAGCTCGACATCAACTTCGCGCGCGAGTTCGGTTACGTCATCAAGCTCTTGGCGATTGCGAAGCAGGACGGCGGCCGGATCGAGGCCCGCGTGCATCCCACCATGGTGCCGCGCCAGCACCTGTTGGCCGATGTGAGCGGCGCCTACAACGCCATTGCCGTCCACGGCGAGGCGCTCGGCGCCAGCATGTACTTCGGTCTGGGCGCCGGCATGATGCCCACCGCCACCGCCGTGGTGGCCGATCTCATGGACGTCGCCCGCAACCTCTTGCGCGGCGGGCGCGGGCGGGTTGCGCCGTTGGGGTATCCGTTGGCGCGGCAACGGCGCGTGCCGCTGAAGCCGATGGAGGACCTGACCAGCGAGTACTACCTACGCTTCATGGTCGTCGATCGGCCGGGGGTGCTGGCGAAGATCGCCGGCATTCTCGGCACGCACGCGATCTCGATTGCCTCGGTGATCCAGAAGGAGCGCGAGCACGGCGCCAGTGTGCCCATCGTCATTCGCACCCATCAGGCCTGCGAGCGCGACTTGCGCCGCGCCTTGCGTGCCATCGATCGGCTGCCGGTCGTGCGCGTCAAGTCCGCCGTGATCCGCATCGAAGAGAGCCTGGGGCAATGAGCGCGCACGCCGGCCGAAACTGGCACAAAGGGGCGAAGTTGGATAAAGAGAGAGGCAGTCAGTAAAAGGCTGGATATGGATCGTAATCTTGCACTGGAAGCGGTACGCGTCACGGAAGCGGCGGCGCTGGCGGCGGCGCGGCTGATGGGTCGGGGCGACGTCGCCGCGACCGATCGCGCCGGCGCCGAGGCCATGCGCAAGGCGTTCCGCTCGATCGCCATCAAGGGCGTCGTCGTCATCGGCGAAGGCGAACAGGGTGACAGCGATGTCCTCTACAACGGCGAGCCGGTCGGCACCGGAACGGGTCCGGAGATCGACGTCGCCCTGGACCCGCTCGAAGGCGCGACGATCTGCGCCACCGGCGGGTTCAATGCGCTGTCGATCATCGCCTTCGCGGAGCGCGGCGGCTTTCTGCGTTGCCCCGACACGAATATGGAAAAGATCGTCGTGGGTCCCGAAGGCCGTGGGCTCATCGACCTCGAGAAGTCGCCGATCGAAAACCTCCGTGCCCTCGCCGACGCCAAGGGCGTCTACGTCGCCGACCTGACCGTCGCCGTCCTCGACCGCCCGCGGCACGAGCGCCTGGTCGCCGAGGTGCGGCGGGCGGGCGCGCGCATCAAGCTGCTGGCGGATGGGGACGTCGCCGCGGGCATCGCCACCGCCAAGCCGGATGCCGGCATCGATATGTTGCTCGGCGTCGGCGGCGCGTCGCAAGGCATCCTGACCGCCGCCGCCATGCGCTGCACCGGCGGCGACATGCAGGCCCGCCTCAAGCCGCGCAACGATGAGGAGACACGCCGCATCCGCGACGCCGGCATCAAGGATCTCGATAAGAAGTTCACCATCGAGGAGATGGCGTCTGGCAGTGTGATGTTTGCTGCCAGCGGCGTCACCAACGGCGACCTGCTGGGCGGCGTGCGCTTCTTCAAAGGCGGCGCGACGACGAACTCCGTGGTGATGCGCTCGCGCACACACACCATCCGCTACATCGACGCGACGCATCGCTTCGATCTGAAGCCGGAGTACTGAGGCTGGCGGTGACCTACGAGAACCTCCTGGTTGTACGCGACGGTGCCGTCGCCACGGTGACGATCAACCGCCCCAAGGCGCTCAACGCGCTCAACGCGGCGACGCTGACCGAGCTACGCCACTGCTGCGATGTCATGCGGCAGGACAGCAGCGTCCGTGCCGTGATCATCACGGGAAGCAGCGACCGCGCCTTCGTGGCCGGTGCCGACATTGCGACGATGGTCGAGATGTCGCCGCTCGAAGGCCGCACGTTTGCACTGCACGGCCAGGGGCTGATGCGTCAGATCGAGCAGCTGCCGATCCCGGTGATCGCCGCGGTCAACGGCTTCGCGCTGGGCGGAGGGCTCGAGCTCGCCCTAGCTTGTGATCTCATCCTCGCGGCCGAGTCGGCGAAGTTCGGCCAGCCGGAGATCAATCTCGGCATCATTCCTGGATTCGGCGGCACGCAACGCCTGGCCCGCCGGATCGGTCTGTCGGCGGCGCGCCTCATGATTTACACCGGAGAGATGATCGGCGCCGAAGCAGCGCTGCGGTTGGGCTTGGTCAACCGCGTCGTGCCCGCGGCCGAGTTGCTTGCCGAGGCACGGACGCTCGCCGCGGCGCTGGCGGACAAGGCCCCGGTGGCTTTGCAGCAGGCCAAGGCCGCGATCAACGTCGGTACGGAGATCGATCTCGACGATGGCTGCCGCTACGAGGCGGAAGCCTTTGCCGTGACCTTCGGCAGCGCCGACCGCACCGAAGGCATGCGCGCGTTTCTGGAGAAGCGGCCGGCGACGTTCAAGGGAAGCTGAGCCGCACCATGACCTGGGAATCCTGTTACGCGACGCCGGTGGAAGCGGAAGCCCACGTGGTCAAGGGCTTCCTCGAGCAGTACGGCGTACCGTGCGTGCTGGCCAACGACCGCTTCGGCGTGCAGCCGCTGACCTTCTGTGCGCTGGGGCAGGTCAAGATCTTGGTGCCGCAAGACTGGCTGCGCGTGGCGCAGGGACTGATCAACGGGCGCCGGCGGCCGCGACGCGCGCGCCGGCCGCGCCAACCGCATATGGTGCCGCGGAGACACGATGGCTAAGTCGAAAGACGAGTGGGTGCGCACGGCGTATCCGAAGTCGGGCGATCGATTGCCGGTCTACAACACGATCTCCGACATGGAAGTGGATGCGCTCTACGCGCCGGACGATTTGCGCAGCTTTTCATATGATGGGAGCCTCGGCCATCCCGGCGAATATCCGTTCACCCGCGGCGCGTACCCGAGCATGTATCGCGGCAAGCTGTGGACGATGCGCCAGTTCGCCGGCTTCGGGACCGCCGAAGACACCAACGAACGTTTCAAATTTCTGCTGGCGCAGGGGCAGACCGGCCTGTCGACGGCGTTCGATATGCCGACGCTCATGGGCTACGACGCCGATCATCCGCGCGCCCTGGGCGAAGTCGGGCGCGAGGGGGTCGCGGTCTCCAGCCTCGCCGACATGGAAGCGTTGTTCGCCGACATCCCGCTCGACCAAGTGACGACATCGATGACGGTGAACTGCACCGCCAGTGTCTTGTTGGCGATGTACTTCGCGATGGCCGAGCGTCGCGGCGTATCGTTGGACAAGCTGGGCGGCACGATCCAGAACGACATGCTCAAGGAGTTCATCGCGCAGAAGGAGTGGATCTCGCCGCCGCTGCCCTCCGTCCGCGTGATCATCGACATGATCGAATTCTGCGCGCACTCGGCGCCGCGCTGGCATGCGGTGTCGATCTCCGGCTACCATATCCGCGAAGCCGGCTCGACGGCCGCGCAGGAGCTGGCGTTCACGCTCGCCGACGGCATCGGCTACGTGCAGGCGGCCGTCGATCGCGGCCTCGAGGTCGACAGCTTCGCGCCGCGCCTGTCGTTCTTCTTCAACCTGCACAACGACTTCTTCGAGGAAATCGCCAAGCTGCGTGCCGCGCGGCGCATGTGGGCGCGCATCATGCGCGAGCGCTTCGGCGCCACGCAGCCGCGCTCGTGGCTGCTGCGCACGCATGCACAGACCGCCGGCTGCAGCCTCACGGCACAACAGCCGCTCAACAACATCGTGCGCGTCGCCATTCAAGCGTTGGCCGGCGTGCTCGGCGGCACGCAGTCGCTGCACACCAACTCGATGGACGAAACCCTGGCGTTGCCCAGCGAGCAGGCGGTGCTGGTGGCGCTGCGGACCCAGCAGATCATCGCCGAAGAAACCGGCGTGACCAACATCGTCGATCCGCTCGGCGGCAGCTATGCCGTCGAGGCGCTCACCGATCGACTGGAGCAGGAAGCGTTCGCGTACATCGATCGCATCGATGAGCTGGGCGGCATCATTCGCGCCATCGAGCTGGGCTATCCGCAGAAGGAGATCGCCGAGGCGTCGTATCGCTACCAGCGGGCGTTGGACCGGGGCGAGAAGATCATGGTCGGCATGAACAAGTATCAGCTCGCCGACGAGCCGCCGATCGAAATCCTGCGGATCAGCCCCGACGTCGAACGCCAGCAGGTGCAGCGCGTCCGCGCGCGCAAGCAGGCGCGCGCCGCCGTGAACGTGCGCGCCGCCTTGGCGGCCGTCAAGCGCGCGGCCGGCGACGGCGCCAATCTCATGCCGCCGATCATCGATGCCGTGAAGCAGGAATGCACCGTCGGTGAAATCGCCGATGTCTTCCGCGAGGTGTTCGGCGTATATCGCGATCCGGCGTGGATCTGAACGCTCGAGCAAGAGGAAGGAATTCAACGTGCCTGAGAAACGACTGCGCATTCTGGTCGCCAAACCCGGCCTCGACGGCCACGACCGCGGCGCCAAGATCATCGCCCGCGCCTTGCGCGACGCCGGCTTCGAGGTCATCTACACCGGCCTGCATCAGACGCCCGAGATGATCGCCGAGGCGGCGGCACAAGAGGACGTCGACGCCATCGGCCTCAGCATCCTGTCGGGTGCGCACATGACGCTGTTCCCCGCGGTGATCGACCTGCTGAAGGAAAAGGGCATCGATGACGTGGCGCTGTTCGGCGGCGGCATCATCCCGCCGGAGGACATTCCGGAGCTGAAGAAGCGTGGCGTGAAGGAGATTTTCACGCCCGGTGCCAGCACCGAAGACATCATCAACTGGGTGCGCGCCAACGTGCACCAGCGAAGTTGAGTCGTGAGTACCGAGTCCTGAGTGCTGAGCCGAGAAATTTCACGGTTCGACACTCAGCACTCAGGACTCAGGACTGGCCTGATGGAGCATCGCCCTCTCATCATCATTGGTGCAGGTCCCGCAGGAACGGCAACCGCGCTGTTCTTGCGCCGCGCTGATCCGGCGCTCGCGGGCGACGCGCTGATACTCGAAAAGGCGGTTCACCCACGCCCGAAGGTCTGCGCCGGCGGGTTGATCCCGCACACGCTGCAATGCCTGCGCGAGCTCGACGTGCCGTTGTCGGTGCCGAACGTTGCCGTACACCGCGCCAGTGTCGAGGTGCCCGGCCGCACGGTAGCGTACGAAGGGAACGAGCTGTGCCGCGTCGTCCGCCGCGACCAGTTCGACCACTCACTGGTGCGCGCCTGCCGGCAGCGCGGCATCGAAGTCCGCGAAGACGAAAAGGTCGTCGACGTGCGGGCCGACACGGGCGGCGTGCGCGTCGAGACGGACCGCGGCAGCTACTATGCATCCGCGGTGATCGGCGCCGACGGCTCCGGCAGCCTCGTCCGCCGGCGGCTGGTGGCGGCCGGGCGCGAGTGCGTCGGCAAAGCGGTCATGGCGGACGTGCCGCTGGCCGGCGCCGATTGGAGTGGCTTTCTCGGTGAACGGTACGACTTTTCCTTCGGTGCCGTGCCTGAGGGATTGCGCGGCTACGCCTGGGCCTTCCCGTGTCTGATCGGCGGCGCGCCGCACGTCAACGTCGGGGTGTACAGCGTCGTGGCGAAGGGCAGCGGGGCGCTGCTGGCACACCTGCTGCGCCAGGAGATCGAGCGCCTCGGAGCGCCGCCGGCTGCGCTGCAATCGTTTCCGATCCGCTGGTATGCGCGCGGCGTGCGCATCGCCGCGCCGCGCGTCATGCTCGTCGGCGACGCCGCCGGCGTCGATCCGCTCATGGGCGAAGGCATCTCGTTTGCGTTCGAGTACGGTCGCTACGCCGCCGCCGCGGCCCGGCGTGCCCTTGCCGAAGGCGATTTCAGCTTCACGGGCTACGAGCGCGCCATCGCCACGTCATGGATGGGTCGCAAGCTCCGCCGCCTCGACTTGGGAGCGCGGCTCTTCTACGGACCGACCTGGCGCCTGTGGTTCGCCATCGCGGCGCGCAGCCGCCACGCGCAGGAGATCGGCATCCGCTGGTACAACGGCGTCGACGGTTGGGACCGGCGCTCGGGCTGGGAGACGGCACGTGCCTGGTGGCGCGGCGAGCTGCGGCCGGCGGTCGGCTGACCACGATGATCGCGGCCTTCTTCGACATCGACCGCACGCTGATCACCGCCGACTCCGGTGTGCTGTACGCGAAGTACCTGTTGCGCCGCGGCGAGCTGCGCCGGCGCGATCTGCTGGCGGCGATCTATTATCACCTCCTACATCGCTTGAACCTGCTCGACGTCGATGCGCTGTTTGCGCGCTACACCGGCACGATCCGTGGGCGTTCGCATGCCGAGCTGCAGGACCTGTGCGCCGACTGGTACGCGGCGAGTGTGCGGCCGGTGGTGAACCCGCACATGGCCGCCGCGGTGGCGGAGCATCGCCGCGCCGGTCATGTGGTGGCCATCCTGTCCAGTGCGACCAACTACGTTGGCGAGCCGCTGGCGCAGGACTTGGGTATCCAGCACCTGCTGGTCAACCGCTTGCTCGTGCGCGACGGCTACTTGACCGGCGAAGCGGTGCAGCCGCTCTGCTACGGTGCGGGCAAAGTGTACTGGGCCGAGCGCTTCGCGGCAGATCAGCACGTCGACCTGCAGCACAGCTACTTCTACACGGACTCGATCACCGACCTGCCGATGCTCGAGCGGGTCGGTCATCCATGCCCGGTCAATCCGGACCGGCTGCTGCGCCGGCATGCGCGCCGCTGCGGCTGGCCGGTCACGGTCGGTGAAGCATCGTGAGGCGGCGGCGTCGTGCGCGTCGGCTGCTGGTTGCCGTTGCCCTGGCCATGCTGGGACTCGCGATCGTCGGCGTGCTCGTCTGGCGTACGTTGCGGCGTGCAGCGGAAGTCCCGCCGCCGCAGTCGCTGACCGCGCCCACGCCGATGGACGAAGACTTCAGCGTCGCCGAGCGACGTGGTTTGGAAGATATCCTGAAGCGCAAGGGCGCCGGAGCGCAGCAGTGATCGAGATCCGCGACGATGTGGGCCGCGACATCGTGCTGGCGCATCCGGCGCACCGCATCGTCAGCCTGGTTCCCAGTCTGACCGAGACCGTCTTTGCCTTCGGCTGCGGCGCGGCGGTCGTGGGTGTCACGCGCTATTGCACCGAACCTGCCGGTGCGGTGGAACGAGTGGAAAAGGTTGGGGGCACGAAGAATCCGGACCTCGCACGCATCCGGGCGCTGCGGCCCGATGCGGTGCTGATGAACGCGGAAGAGAACCGCAAGGAAGACTTCGAGGCACTGGAACGGGCGGGGTTGCCGCTGTTCGTGTCTTTTCCGCAACGAGCTCGCGACGTCGTCGGCTTGCTGAATCGCCTCGGCGTGCTCACCGGCGCCACCGCAGCAGCGCAGCGCATCGGTGCAGCGCTGGTGCAGACACTGGAAGCGCGGGAGCGGTTGCATGAACCGTCACCCGTGCGCGTCTTCTGCCCGATCTGGAAGAATCCGTGGATGAGCTTCAACGGCGACACCTACGCCGACGACATGCTGTGGACCGCGGGCGGTCAGAACGTGTGTCGCGACCGTGCGGAGCGCTATTGCACGGTGAGCTTGCCGGAGGTTGCGGCCGCGCAGCCCGACGTCATCTTGCTTCCCGACGAGCCCTACGTGTTTCGCGAAAAGGATCTTGCTGACCTGACGCCGCTGCACGACACGCCGGCGTACCGCGCGGGGCGCATCCACTTCATCGACGGCAAGGCGCTGTCTTGGTACGGCCCCCGGACCGCCCCTGGGCTGAGGTACCTACAAAGTCTCATATGCCCCGACCGATGAGTGCTTGAGTCTTGCGTTAGTTGCACCCCGCGCTCAGAATGCCCGTCGACTCAACTCGGGTGCGGGGAGGGACCATGGCTCACAAGCTCAAATGTGCGGCGGTGTTGCCGCTGACGGATTTTGCGGCGGCTCGGGCGGTGGCGCAGCAGGCGGAGGCGCTCGGCTTCTACGCGATCGCCGCCGAGGATCATTTTTTCATGACCGGTATGGGGCGCGACCGCAACGAGCCGCGCTTGGAGTGCTTTACGCTGCTGAGCGCGCTGGCGCCGCTGACGAAGACGGTCCGGCTGACGCAGATCGTTGCCGCCAACTCCTTCCGCCACCCGGCGCTGCTGGCGAAGATCATCACCTCACTGCATCACATCAGCGGCGGTCGCGTCGAGCTGGGCATCGGCGCCGGTTGGTTTCGCGAAGAGTACGACGCGTTTGGATTTCCGTATGCCAAACCGTCGGGGCGTATCGCGCAGCTGGCGGAGTCGCTGCAGGTGATCAAACGATTGTGGACGGAAGATGCAGCGAGCTTCCACGGCGAGCATTATCACGTCACCAACGCGCCGCACGCGCCGAAGCCGAATCCGCGTCCCCGTGTCATGCTGGGCGGCGGCGGTGAGAAGCTGCTACGGGTTGCCGCCGCCGAAGCCGACATCGTCAATATCATCCCGCCCTCCGGGGGCGCGCGCGGCAAGATCGTCATCGAAGAAAGCCTGGCGTTCACGTTGGATGACTTCCGGCGCCGCGTCGATTTCCTCGCCAAGGAGTGCACAGCGATCGGCCGCAACTTTGCGGATATCGAGCTCTCCGGGATGGTGTTCGTCCTCCTAGGCCGCACCGAGGAAGAAGCCGACAACATGGCGCGGACGATCGGGCAGATGATGGGCATCGACGTGTCCAACCTGGACGCCGTGCGCCGCTCGCCGAACACCTTGGTCGGCACCCCGGAGCAGGTGGCAGCCGAGATGCGGCGGCGTGCGCGGGACCTCGGCGTGACCTACTCGTTCTGCAACTTTCTCATGCCCGACATGCTGGAGCTCTTCGGTCGCGAGGTGCTTCCGCGCCTCCGCGACGTGTAGACGCTGTGTGGGGACGCACGAGGAAAGAACGAAGGTTCTATTTCGGAGAGAGTTTGCGGCCGTCAACGAATTGGAGGCATTGAACGTGTGCGTGCTCGGCCGCGACGTCACGGGCCTGTTCGCCGGCGACCTCGACGACTACGACCCGGCCGCCGGTGCCCGCTTCTTGGCGGACGTCCGGGCCGCCTTCAACCGCCTCACCACCTTCCCCGGCCTCGGTCCACTCTGACACGCCAACGACCCGGCGCACGCCAATAAGCGGCGTCTCGTGCTCCGCACGTTTCCGGTGTCCATCTTCTACCGAGCCAGTGAAACCACCATCACGATCGTTCGCGTTCTCCACCAAGCGCGGGACATCCCTCCGCTCCTCAAAGACCTCTAATCGCTCAGCGAGCGATCGCGTTGGCAAAGGCGTAGCACGCCAAGAAATCTCGCCTCGTGCATGTCAGCTACCGGGCCCGGTGCGTGACAGCCCGTTTTTAGCGCGAAAATCATCTGGAAACCCTTGCGGCACACAGGTTTCCGCGGAAATCATTTTAATTGACCGGTTTTATGGGATTTCTTCGTCCGCCGCGCTACCTCACTTGGGGCAGCGCGCGATCGCCCCTTTCCCACGTACCTTGCAACTCCCGATCTGCCCCTCCAACAGGTGCCCGCCGAGCGAAAGGTCGACTGCCACGCCTGCCGTGGTGAGGGGCGGCGGGAAGGATCGGTGTTGTGCTGTTATCTTTGCGGTGACGAGGTTGCTTGCTCGGTGGGTCTTGAAGTTTGCAACCTCACCCTTGGTCCCGATGCACTGGATGCCACTTCGCAAATTGAAGCACGAGATGCCGGGGAACATCATCATCTCGGGGGCCTGTAGCCCGGCACCGCTGACCGTGACCGTCCCGCCGCCGCTTAGCACCTGTGCCAAGTTTCCAAGTGGGCTTGCATCAAAGACGGTCTGCAAACGAATCGTGCTGCTCGACGCTCGCGTACTCGCGCGGAGATGCACGAACGACAGGGAAATCGCCAATGGAGTTAGCGTCGGGGTTGCCAGTAAAGGGGCGGCTGTTGCTGTCGGGGTTGCGGCTGCTGGCACGGGCGTCGTTGCGGTCGGTACCGGGAAGGCGCAATTGCCGGCGCTGCCCGAAATGTTGCAGAATTCTCCTGATGGGCACTGGGCCGAGACGCAGCACGCACCGTCTGTACAGTGACTTGACATACACTGTCCGTCGCTGTTGCACGGCGCACCCAGTTGCTGCGGTACGGTAGGTGTCGGGGTCGGTACCACGGCGCACTGCCCTTCCTTGCCGCTGACGTTGCAGGCCATGCCGGCTGGGCAGAAGGGCACACCACAGCAGACGCTGTCGACACAGTTGCCCGAGACGCACTGCGAGCCGGCGATGCACGGCTGCCCCGTGGGTTGCGGCGTCGGCGTCACGGTGGGCGTGTTCGTGGGCGTCGACGTGCCGGCCGGCGGGAGCAGCACAGTTACACTGCCGGACGTGGAGGCCGTGCCGAATGTATAACCGAGCGGATCGCCAACGTTGAGGCGCAGCGCGGTCAGCGGGGAAGTGCCGGCCGGCGCCGATGGATCGATACGGAACGTGCAGGAGAGCAGTGGACCTTGCGAGAAGGCCGTCACGTCGAGGATCGCGCCCGTCTTGCAGAAATCCAGGTTGCCCACGAAGAGGCGCAAACGCGCCATGCCCGCGGGCGTATTCGGCGTCTGCGGCAGGAACGTGAACGTCGCATCCGTCGCCTGCACCCGCGGATCGACGGTGCACGCGCTTGCCGGATCGGGAATATCCAGGACGGTGGTGTCGAAGATCAGATCGAGCTGTGCCGTCGCAACGTCACCGTCGGCAGGGTTGGTGTCGCCCGGAATACTGAGGCTGATCGGAATGGTCACGGAGTCTCCGGGAGCGCCAGTTGCGGAACCGATATCGAGGCTCCGTATCTCTATTCCGGTGGGAGGGTCGAGCCCTCCCGCGGGACATCCCGAGCCAAGATTCGTAACAGCCTGGCACACTTCGTCACCGGTGATGGCCCCGTCGCCATTGAAGTCGCCCGCGGGACAGGTGGTACTGAGCTGACACTGTTCGTTGAGGACGCAAATCATCTGCGTGATCTCGTTCCCGAAGACGTACCCGTCGAGGTTGCAGTCGCCGCCGCATTCGCACTCGTTGTCCACGCATGTCTCGCCCGCGCCGCGGCAACTCTTCCGGTCGATGTTAGGGTTGGTGTCGTCACACAGCCGGATCGGCACGCAGACGCTGGCACGGCAGTGGAATCCGGAGCCTTCGAGATTGACGCAGTCCTGGTCCGTGATGCACATCGGCAGCGGTGTCGGCGTCGGCGTGGGCGTCGACAGATCGCGACAAATGCCGGACACGCATGTAAGCCCGTCGGGACAGGTCTGATCCGGACATGCAATGGTCGGCGTCGGCGTCGGCGCGGGTTGACAGAGTTTGTCGGGGCCGCAGACTTGCCCGAGCGGACAGTCTTCATCGACGAAACATGGGTACGGCGTCGGGGGCACTGTCGCGGTCGGTACCACGGCCTGGGCCGCCGCACCCTGCGGACCGACGAGTCCCACCAGCAACAGCGGCATCAGCGCGCATTTCCTCCACATGTGCACCCAGAACCGGTGAGTCATCGAAATGATCCCCCTTTCGCAACGCCTTTGCGCTGTGTGCGCATAGTTCGGACCGTGCTGTCAATACGAAAATGTACGGAGCGCCATCATCAGCCGCCTCATGCCCGAAATCCCATAGAATTAGCCTTATGTTTTTTCTCTGGAAGGCCTTGTGCCGCAAGGGTTTCCGGGGGTCGTGGCGCAACCCCGCTCCAGAACAAACATAAAAGATCACCCTAGCAGAGGTCCCATGTGATTTCTGGATGTCGTTGAGAAAAAACATGAGCCTCGGCTGCCGATGCCGAGAATCGCTCGCGCTCGCCAGTGTACGGTGCCGCCTAGTGGCTGACGACGGCAGAGAATTGCCCGGAAGGCCGATCGAACATAGACGGCCTCTTTGCGGCGATTTGTTGCGCCCATGTAGGCCGACTTATGTTGCGTCGGGAAGGAAATCTCCGATGGGCGGTTGGCGCCGTGTCGGAGGTCTTCGGGGATCGCGACAAGGAAACCACATTGGCCGGCGCTAACGCCCGGCTTCTGCGGCGCGCGTGCTTTTCGCGGGTCCGCAGCAAGCGACAGTTAGCCCAATCATCTGGCCGAAGCCGCAGGCCGCTCTCACTGGCGTTTCAGTCCATCTCGCCAGGCGATGACTTCGAGTTCGCCGCGGACGGCTTCTTCGACCGGTATTACGGGGTGCACCTCGAACACGAATGCAGGGAGCATCGAACAGAACTTGTGAATGGTCACCAAATCGTCGGATTCCATCAGCATATGCCCGCCCCACTCGCCGACGCGGACCACAAAGAAGTCGATCTTGAAATTGCCCGGTGCCTTCCATTGGCGGAAGACTTCAAGGATTCGCTTCTGGGCATTCTCGTATTCCATCGGCGAACCCTGCGGGCGTTCGAACCAGCTGATCATGTACTTCATCGCCATCCTCCTAATTCGGTCGCATTTGACCGCACCTACTCCCTCGAATTGGTGGCGCACGTTACCAGCCAGGCCAGGGCAGGGTCAAACCTCACTCACACTACATCCGCTGCCACAGCCGTAGGCTACGTGCGTGTCAGTACTGACGAGCACATGCTCGGCCCCCGCAGCAAGCCTCGAGGGTGCAGGTTCGGTAAGCGACTCGCGTCACGGGAATGTCCTCCGTTCTCAAGAATTCGTCTCAACTTATTCGCGTGATTTGGAACCGCGGGTCAAACCGCGCAGCAATTCCATCTGGGTGCCGCATGAGACGCCGCCGGAACGGTTCGTGCACGTACAAGACTGCGCCAGAGTCTGCCCGAGAGAAGGAGCCCACGATGAGCGACACGCTAGTGAACCTACGCGACATCCAATTTGTCCTGTATGAGATGCTGCGCGTCGAGACGCTGACCAAGTACGAGTACTTCGCGGACCATTCCAAGGAAACGTTCGATACGGCACTCGACGCCGCATACAGGCTGGCACGCGAGGTTTGCTGGCCGACGTACGGGGAAATGGACAGGATCGGCGCCACCTACGACGCCAAGAGCAAGACGACCCGTGTGCCGCAATGCATGCACAGAGTCTGGCAGGCCTACAAGGAGGGCGGCTGGCATGGACAGACCGCCCCGGCCGAGGTGGGCGGGCAACAGTTCCCGGGCGCAGTGGCAGCGGCGACCGCGTTGATGTTCAATGCGGCGAATACGGCCGCGAACATGTATGTCGCCGGCGCTTACGGCGCCGCCGGGCTGATCCATTCGTTCGGCAACGACGCGCTGAAGCAGACCTATCTGGGGAAACTGTATGCGGGGGACTGGGGTGGCACCATGTGCCTCACCGAACCGCAGGCCGGCAGCTCGCTGAGCGACGTCAAGACGACCGCCGTCAAAGCCCAGAAGGGTGAAAACTACCTGCTCACCGGCACCAAGTGCTTCATCTCGAGCGGCGACCACGACCTCACAAAGAACATCGTCCATCCCGTGCTCGCCAAGATTCCGGGTGCACCCCCCGGGGTGAAGGGCATCAGCCTCTTCATCGTGCCCAAGTACCGCGTCAACGCGGATGGGTCGGTCGGCGAGTTCAACGATGTCGTGACCGCCGGCATCGAGCATAAGCTGGGACTGCGCGGCAACGCGACTGCCACCCTGAGCTTCGGTGACAACGGGGACTGCCGCGGCTGGCTGCTCGGAGAGCCGAACCGGGGCCTCAGCTACATGTTCCAACTGATGAACCACGCCCGCATCGCGACCGGTCTGCAGGCAACCAGTCTGGCATCCAATGCGTACCAGCATGCCCTGCAGTACGCCCGCGAGCGGTTGCAGAGCCGCAGGATCAGCGAGAAGGATCCCACCACGGCGCAGGTCCCGATCATCAAACACGCCGATGTCCGGCGCATGCTGCTCGTGCAGAAGGCCACGACCGAGGGCATGTTCGCGCTGCTCGCCTACGCGGCGTTCCTGGGCGACAAGGAGCGCTACAGTCCAGACGACGCCGAGCGCAGGGCGGCGACGGATATCCTCGATGTGCTGACGCCGGTCTGCAAGGCCTATGGCTCGGAGGCATCGTACGATTCGATCGTGCTCGCCATTCAGTGTTACGGCGGCTACGGGTTCAGCGAGGAATTCCCGCTGGCGCAGATGCTGCGCGACTGCAAGGTGTTCCCCATCTACGAGGGCACCAACGGCATCCAGGCCATGGACTTGCTCGGCCGCAAGGTCGTGATGAAGGGCGGGGAGGCGTTTAAAGCGGTACTGGCCGAGATCTCGAAGACCATCGAGCAGGCATCGCGTCTCGGGCCCCTGAACGACATGGCCGACAAAGTCGCGGCGGCCTTGAACGAGGTCGGCGACACCACCGCGCAACTGGCGGGGATCGCCATGGGTGGCAACATCGAGCTCTACATCAGCTCTGCGACTGCGTACCTCAGCATGTTCTCCCGACTGGTCCTCTCGTGGCTGTTCCTCTGGCAGTCAACGGTTGCCCAGAAGGCCCTGGAAAGTGCTGGCGCCGCGGACCAGCGCTACTACAAGGGCAAGCTCGCCACCGCGCGCTTCTACCTCAACAACGAACTGCCACACTTGCACGCCACGGCGCAGATCCTCAAGAGTGGCGAACGGACCGCGCTCGACTTCGACGAGGCGTGGTTCTAAATGTCCTGAGTCAACGCTGGGCTGCCGCCCCGGTTGCAGCGCTCACCAAGCTTCCGGCAAAGATTGACAGGAGGGCCAGTGTCCGAAGACTCATTTTTAGTTTGACAAACTACGCCTCGTGTTCCAGCGTTCTAACACCGGGCCCGCTGATGGAAGCAGATGATCTCCTTCAACTCATCGCACACGGCCCGTTGGCCGGCGGTGAGCCCCGGATGGGTGAGTACACGGGCACGAAGGCTTTGATGCTCGCCGTCCTCGACAACGGCATTCGCAGCTATCTCGGCCCGGCCGGCCGGATTCGGACGGAGGCGGAATACTGGGTGAACGGCGGTGACCGGCGCTCCCCATTCTCGTTCACCGTGGTTTGCGAGACGCTGGGTCTGGAGCCTGATGCCGTGCGCGGTGCGCTCAGACGCGGTCGACCGCAGAACGGCGTACTGCTGGAGCGTATCCGTCCGAAGGCGCGGCGTGCCCGCGAACGCGCTCCGAGTTAGCATCCGAACACTCTTCGGTCTGTACCGGTGGTCCGCCCGCGCCTTCGGACCATGGCAAGGTTTCCACGCCTTCCGGAAAAGCATTCCGAACGCTGAGAGGCGTCCACCTCGCGGTCACTGCAAGAGCTATCCCGAATAATTCACGGGAGCATCTAAAAAATCAGCCCCAACCGTGGTACCCACTGAAACTGTCGAAGGTTTAC
>Ga0209415_10001276_pt1 | contig 48094 bp, 40 predicted proteins | sample PeaSoiSIISIP2007_FD_187696 | JGI IMG/M metagenome (GOLD analysis project Ga0209415, IMG submission 187696) | Peat soil microbial communities from Weissenstadt, Germany - SII-SIP-2007 (SPAdes) (version 2) | ecosystem: Environmental > Terrestrial > Soil > Wetlands > Peat | place: Germany... | reverse complement strand
GAGCAGCTGCACGGCGTCGGTGGTGACCGCCATGGCCGTGTCCGACGCGAAGCACTTGGCCATGGCCCCGACCATCGGCAGCTCACCGTCGGGGTCGCCGGCATCGACCAACGAACACGCCCGGTACACCAGGCTGCGGGCCGCCTCGGTACGCATGGCCATCTCGGCCACCATGAAGCGAAGACCCTGGAAGTCGGCAATGGGCTGGCCGAACGCCTTGCGCTGCTTCATGTACTGCGCCGCGTAGTCGAGGGCACCTTGGGCGATCCCCACGGCCTGGGCCCCGATGGTGGGCCGCGACCGGTCCAGGGTGTGCATGGCGATGAGGAAGCCCTGCCCTTCCTCGCCGATCCTGTTCCCCATGGGGACGCGCACGTCGTCGAAGACCACTTCCCCCGTGGGGCTCCCGCGCAGCCCCATCTTGTGCTCGAGCTTCGCCACCTCGATGCCCCAGTCGGCCTCGACCAGGAAGCAACTGATGCCCCGGTGCCCGGCGTCGGGGTCCGTCTTAGCGAAGACGGTGTAGGTGTCGGACATGCCGGCGTTGGTGATCCAGTACTTCGTCCCCGAGAGCACGTAGTGGTCCCCGTCTCTCGTGGCCCGGCACCGCATGGCGGCCACGTCGCTGCCGGCGTCGGCCTCCGACAGGCAGTAGCTGGCCTGTGCCCGGCCCGAGGCCACCCGCGGGATGTAGGTCTTCTTCAGCTCCTCGGAGCCCCAGTTCATCACGGGGACCATCCCGAGCTTGGAGATGAGCATCGTCACGCTGGTGGACGCGCACACCCGGGCGAGCTCTTCCACCATGATTGCCTGCGTGACCTGATCGGCCCCCGCCCCGCCGTACTCCTGAGGGAGGCCCAACGCCGGCAGCTCCATCTCGGCGCACGCCTCGAAGCCCTCGCGCGGATAGGCCGCCTCGGCGTCGACCTTCGCGGCGTACGGGGCGATGCGGTCGTCACAGAGCTGGCGCAAGGTGGCGCGGAACTGCTTCTGCGTGTCACTCAGGCCGAAGGCCACCGATGGGTCCATGGCCGCCAGTCTCGCACCCCGGCCGCAGGCGGCGTGACCATCGCCGTGCGGGGAGAGGCGCGACGCCCACGGGCGTCGCCAGCGGCGACCCGATGTCAGCCGTGCGCCGCCAGGTGCTCGAGCAGCGCGGAATTCAGCTCGTCGGGCGCCATTTCGGGGACCCAGTGGCTGACCCCGACGAGCACGTCGAACCGGTACGGAGCCGCCACCCAGTCGGCGGTGGCCTCGGCGGCGGCGCGCCCGAGCGCGATGTCCTCGGTCGACCACACGTAGAGGGTCGGGACGGTGATCTTCCCGACGCCGGCGAGCGCCGCCGGATCGGTGGCCCGGTACCAGTTGAGCGCGGCCGTGAGCGCACCGGGCCGGACCATGGCGGCGACGAACTGCCGCGCCTCCTCGGTGTCCGAGGGAAGTCCGGAGGCGTCGAACATGGTGCGCAGCCCCGCCCCGTCGGCGTCCTCCCCGAGCAGGGAGCGCTCGGCGACCCCTCCTTCGGCGCGAAAGACCTCGATGTAGGAGGAGCGCCGTTTCTGGTCCTCGTCTCCCCCGGCGAACGCCGCGGCGAAGGCCCGTGGGTGGGGGACCGACACGGCGTTGAGCGTGCGCACGCGCTCGGGATGACGCCCGGACAGCACCCACGACAGCATCGCCCCCCAGTCGTGCCCCACGAGATCGAAGCGCCGCATGCCCAGTTCGTCGGCCACGGCGAGCGCATCGGACACGAGGGCGTCGATGGCGTAGTCGCCGACGGCGAGGGGGCGGGCACCGGGCGAGTAGCCGCGCTGGTCGAAGGCCACGGCCCGGTAGCCGGCGTCCCCCAGGGCGTCGAGCTGGCGGTGCCAGGAGAACGACGTCTGCGGGAAGCCGTGCAGGAGCACGACCGGACGCCCGTCGGGCGGCCCGCTCGCCAGGGCGTCGAACGTGAACCCGCCGGCGGGCACCTGGAAGCGTTCCATGACGGCCGGGTCGGCTCGGGTGCCGCGACCGGTCAGCCCGCGACGACCAGGGAGCGCCAGTCGGCCAGGCGGGCCCGGACCTCCTGCGGCGTGAGGCGCAGCGTGGCCTCGGGCACGGCGTCCACGATCTGGCGCTGCTGGTGGTAGTGGTGTGCCGCGCTGGAGCACAGCGGCGCCCTCCAGGCGACGAGGTCCTCCGGGGCGCCGCCCAGGAACCCGAACAGCACCAGGGCGAGCTCCACGTCCTTGCCCACCGGGGCCCGGCCGAACAGCGCCGCCCGGGCGCCCGCCACGGCGCTCGCGCCCACGAGTGCGTCCTCGGCAGAGATGCCCGGCGTCAGCTCCAGGCGGTCCTCGAACAGCTCATGCGCCACGAGCAGGGCATAGCCCTGGTCGGGTCCGGGGACGCCGAGGTCGCGGCCACGGGGGTGTTGCGGGGAGCGCAACTCGGCGACGCGATCCTGGCGCCAGTCGGCGGGGGTCCGCAGCCGATAGGCCGGCCGTACCTGGTCGGCTTCGATGATCGGGACGAAGCTGGGCTGGGTCATCGGGTGGTGGCACGCTCCTGTGGGCCGGCGTGGACGAGACCGTAGACGATGGAGTCGAACAGGGCCTGCCAGGAGGCCTCGATGATATTTTCGGACACCCCGATCGTCGTCCACACGTGCTCGCCGTCGGTGGTGTCGATGAGCACGCGGGTGACCGCCCCGGTCCCCCGCCCGGTGTCGAGCACCCGGACCCGGTAGTCGACGAGATGGATCCCCGCCAGCACCGGGTAGTGCCCCCCGATGCCCTGGCGCAACGCGGAGTCGAGGGCGTTCACCGGCCCGTTGCCCTCGGCGGTGGCCACCACCCGGGCCCCGTCGATCGCCGTCTTGACCGTCGCCTCGGTCATGTCGCGGCCGTTGTGGTCGGAGATCACCCGGTACGACTCGAGCTCGAAGAACGTCGGCTCCCACCCCGTGGCCCGGCGCAGCAGCAGCTCCAAGGACCCGTCGGCCACCTCGAAGTGGAATCCCTGGTGCTCGAGGACCTTCAAGGTGTCGAGGACCTTCGCCAGGGCCTCGGAGTCGAGCTCGAGCCCGAGCTCCTGTGCCTTGAACGTGAGCGTCGATCGCCCGGCCATCTCCGACACCACGAAGCGCGTGCCGTTGCCGACGGCGTCGGGGGCCACGTGCTCGTAGGCGTCGCGCCGGCGGGCGATGGCGCTCGTGTGCAGGCCGGCCTTGTGGGCGAAGGCGGCTGCACCGACGTAGGGCTGCTGCGGGTTGGGGGCGATGTTGACGAGCTCGGCGATGTGGTGCGAGACCGGGGTGATGCGCTCGAGGCGGTCGGAGGGGATGGTCCGGATGTTCAGCTTGAGCGACAGGTTCGGGATGGTGGCCGACAGGTCGGCGTTCCCCGTGCGCTCCCCGTAGCCGTTCACACATCCCTGCACGTGCGTGGCCCCCGCCCGGACGCCGGCGATGGAATTGGCGACGGCGCATCCCGAGTCGTTGTGGAAGTGCACGCCGACCTGGCACCCGACGCTCGACGCCACAGTGGCCACGATCCGCTCCGCGTCATGGGGAAGCGTCCCGCCGTTGGTGTCGCACAGGACGAGGGCCTCGGCACCCGCCTCCTCGGCCACCCGCAGGACGCGCATGGAGAACTCGGGGTTGTCCCGGTACCCGTCGAAGAAATGCTCGGCGTCGAAGAAGACCCGCAGCCCGTGGCGGCGCAGGAACGCCACCGAGTCTGCCGCCATGGCCAGCGCCTCGTCGACCGTCGTACGCAGGGCCTCGGTGACGTGCAGCTCCGACGCCTTGGCCACGATGCACACCGCCTCGGTGTTGGCCTTCACCAGGTGGCGCAGGACCTCGTCGTCCTCCGCCCGCACGCCGGCGCGGCGGGTGGACCCGAAGGCCACCAGAGTGGCGGTGGACAGGCGCAACTCCGCCGGCGCGCGTGCGAAGAACTCCTCGTCCTTCGGATTGGCGCCCGGCCACCCCCCTTCGATGAACGTGACGCCCAGGTGGTCGAGCTGCTCGGCGACCCGCAGCTTGTCGTCGACGGTGAGCGACAAGCCCTCCTGCTGCGACCCGTCGCGCAGCGTGGTGTCGAAGATGTCCACCGCGTCGGGCAACGCCGGGAGGTCAAAGCCGTGGCTGGACGCCCCATGACGGTGCGGGTCGTGGGTCGCTTGGCCCCGCGGCGCGTCACTCGACATGCTCGAGCCAGTCCTTGTACCGGTCGACCTGGCCGCGCACGGCGGCGAAGTAGGTCTCTTGGATGTGCTTGGTCACCGGGCCCGGCCGGCCGGTGCCCACCGCGCGGTCGTCGACCTCCCGGATGGGAACGATCTCGGCGGCCGTCCCCGTGAGGAACGCCTCGTCGGCGGTGTAGAGGTCGGTGCGGATGAGCCCCTCGGTTCCGAACTCGTACCCCAGGTCGGTGGCGATGGTCTGCACCGAGTCCTGGGTGATGCCGGCCAGGGCGCACGATTCGGACGTGGGCGGCGTGACCACGCGGCGGCCTTGAACCACGAAGATGTTCTCGCCGGTGCACTCCGAGACCCGCCCGTCGGGGGCGAGGAGCACGGCCTCGTCGTAGCCAGCCTTCAGGGCCTCGACTTTGGCGAGCGAGGAATTGACGTACATGCCGGTCCCCTTGGCCGCGGTGGGGACGGCATTGGGGTCGTGGCGCCGCCACGAGGACACCTTCAGGCGGATGCCGTTGGCCACGCCCTCGTCGCCCAGGTACGTGCCCCACGGCCACGCGGCGATGGCCACGCTCACGGGGCACGGGAGCGGGTTCAGGCCCATCTCGCCGTAGCCCAGGTAGACGATGGGGCGGATGTAGCAGCCGTCGTCCAGCGCGTTGGCCCGCACGACCTGCTTGGTGGCCGCCACCAGCTCGTCGGGCGTGAAAGGCACGTCGATCATGAACACCTTGGCCGAGGAGAACAGGCGGCGGATGTGGTCGGTGAGGCGGAACACCGCCACGCCGGCGCTGGTCGGATAGGCGCGGATGCCTTCGAACACGCCCGACCCGTAGTGCAGGGAGTGGGTGAGGACGTGGACACGGGCCTGGTCCCAGTCCACGAGCTCGCCGTCGAGCCAGATCTTCTCGGTCGGGGTGATGGGCACGGCTCAGAGCCTTTCTGCGATGGCGTCGCCGACGGCGACCGTGGACGGGAAGGGGGCGCCCGGCGGGTGTTCCGCCAGGTACGTGGCGACCGCTTTGACGATGCGCTCGGCGGCGTCGGCCTCGCCGAGGTGCTCGAGCATGAGCCCGGCGCTGCGGACGGCGGCGAGCGGGTTCGCCGTGGCGGTGCCGGCGATGTCGTGGGCGGCGCCGTGCACGGGCTCGAACAACGAGGGGCCCGTGCGCGCCGGGTTCAGATTGGCGGATGCCGCGAACCCGATGCCTCCGGCGATGGCGCCCGCCAGGTCGGTGAGGATGTCGCCGAAGAGGTTGTCGGTGACGACGACGTCGTAGCGCCCGGGTTGCTCGACGAGATAGATGCAGGCCGCGTCCACGTGGTTGTAGTCGCGCGTGACGCCCGGGTAGTCGGCCGCCACCTCGTCGGTCACGCGCTGCCACAGGTCCCCGGCGAAGGTCAGGACGTTCGTCTTGTGCACCAGGGTCAGGCGATGGCCGGGCCGCCGCGCGGCGAGCTCGAAGGCGAAGCGCACGCAGCGCTCCACGCCCATGCGGGTGTTCACCGAGCCCTGGGTGGCCACCTCGTGCGGTGTCCCCCGGCGCAGGAACCCCCCTTCGCCCGCGTAGGCCCCCTCGGTGTTCTCGCGCACCACGACGAAGTCACAGTCGGGTGCAGGCGCCCCGGGGGTGCCGAGGAAGGGCCGCAGGTTCACGTACAGGTCGAGCTCGAAGCGCAGTCGCAGCAACAGCCCCCGCTCGAGCAAGCCGGCCGGCACGTCGGTCGACCCCACGGGTGGACCCACCGCGCCGAGGAGGATGGCATCGAAGCCGCGCAGCTCGGCGAGGGTGGCGTCGGGCAGGACCTCCCCGGTGCGCAGGTAGTGGTCGGCACCGAGCTCGAAGGGGGTGGTGGCCAGGACCACGCCCGCGGCGCCCACGACCTTGAGCGCCTCGGCCACCACCTCGGGGCCGATGCCGTCGCCGCCGATGACGGCCACTCGGTGCGTCTTGGACATGGTCACCCTGCGCTGCTCCTGCTCGATCCTGGCCGCTGCCCCGTCACCGTGGCGCCCGGCCCGGGGACGGAGTCGCCCCCACCCTCTGCCGGCATCCCCGGGGGGCACCGGCACCGCCGGCGGCGCTTTCCTCGGGACCGCCGGTGCCCGCCCCCGAAAATGAAAAACCGCCCACGCTGTGGACGGTCGGGCAGGCGCACACCGGTCGGCGTGCGCCTATTCGATGACGATTACGGAGGACGTCGACGTTCTCATCGGACGTCCAGTCTCCCGCGCCGCCCTGCGGACGTCAACCACAGGGGCCGGGGCGCTCCCGCCGGTGCCCGGGCACTCCGATGCCCCTGGCCGAGCCGGTAGCCTCGGGGGGGTGACGGACGACCCCACGCACCTCACGCCTGCGACCTACGAGCGCCTCCAGGCCGAGCTCGAGGACCTGACCACGCGCGGGCGGGTGGAGATCGCACGGGCCATCGAGGCCGCCCGGGCCCTCGGTGACCTGTCGGAGAACGGCGACTACCACGCGGCCAAGGACGCCCAGGGGAAGATGGAGTCCCGCATCCGGCGCCTCCAGGCCACGCTGTCGACGGCGGTGATGGTCGACCACGACGCCGCCAGCCGCTCCGAGACCGTCGGAGCGGGATCGGTCGTGGCCATCCGCTACGAGGGCGACGACGAGGTGGAGCGGTTCCTCGTGGGGTCGATCGAGGAGCGCCACGACGAGCTCAACGTGGTCTCCCCGGGCTCCCCGCTCGGGCAGGCGCTCCTGGGCAAGGGCCCCGGCGAGGTGGTGGAGTACCAGGCCCCGGGGGGGACCCTGCGCGTCGAGATCGTCCAGATCGGGTCCTGACGGTGGCTCGAGAGCCGCGCACCTTGAGCGAGAAGGTGTGGGAGGACCACGTCGTCCACCGCGCCGAGGGCGAGCCCGACCTGCTGTTCGTCGACCTCCACCTGGTGCACGAGGTCACGTCGCCGCAGGCCTTCGACGGCCTGCGGCTCGCCGGCCGGGGCGTGCGCCACCCCGAGCTCACGGTGGCCACCGCCGACCACAACGTCCCCACGACCGACATCGACAAGCCGGTGGCCGACCCCGTCTCGGCCAGGCAGCTCGAGGTCCTGGCCGCCAATTGCCGGGAATTCGGCATCACGTGCTACCCGATGGGCCACGCCAACCAGGGGATCGTGCACGTGATCGGCCCAGAGCTGGGTCTCACCCAGCCGGGCATGACGATCGTCTGCGGTGACAGCCACACCTCCACGCACGGCGCCTTCGGGGCTCTGGCCTTCGGCATCGGCACTTCGGAAGTGGAGCACGTGCTCGCCACCCAGACCATCCCGCAGGTCCGTCCCTCCACGATGGCCGTGGAGGTGGAGGGGACCGCGCCCGTGGGCGTGAGCGCCAAGGACGTCGTCCTCGCCGTCATCGGCCGCATCGGGACCGGTGGTGGCATCGGCCACGTCATCGAGTACCGCGGTTCGGCCATCCGGGCGCTGTCGATGGAGGGCCGCATGACGGTGTGCAACATGTCGATCGAGGCGGGCGCACGCGCCGGGATGATCGCCCCCGACGACGCCACGTTCGCCTATCTCGAGGGCCGGCCACACGCCCCGACCGGGCGATCGTGGGAAGAGGCCCTCGACGCCTGGCGCGGCCTCCACACCGACCCAGGGGCGGCGTTCGACCGGACCGTGTCCATCGACGCCTCGACGCTGCAGCCCCATGTGACCTGGGGCACCAACCCGGGCCACGTCGTGCCCATCGGCGCCGCCGTCCCCGACCCGGGCAGCTTCGCCGACGCCGCCGAGCGCGAGGCGGCGGAGCGTGCCCTGCGCTACATGGACCTCCGGGCCGGCACGGTGGTGCGCGACATCCCCGTGGACACGGTCTTCATCGGTTCGTGTACCAACTCGCGGATCGAGGACCTGCGAGTGGCGGCCGGCGTCCTGCAGGGGCGCCACGTGCGCGCCGGCCTGCGCGCCCTGGTCGTCCCCGGCTCCCACCGGGTGAAGGCCCAGGCCGAGGCCGAGGGACTGGATACGGTCTTCGTGGCCGCCGGCTTCGAGTGGCGCGAGCCGGGGTGCTCGATGTGCCTCGCCATGAACCCGGACAAGCTCGCGGCGGGCGAGCGGTGCGCGTCGACCTCCAACCGGAACTTCGAAGGCCGCCAAGGACGCGGCGGGCGGACGCACCTGGTGTCGCCCGCCGTCGCCGCCGCCACCGCCGTGGCGGGGCACTTCGCCGCCCCCGAGGACCTGGCGTGACGCGCCCGGTGCGACGGGGGACGTCCCGGGCGCCGCTCGGGCGGGGCTCGTGAGACCCGTCCAGGTGGTGACGGGCAGGGCGGTGCCGCTCGACCGCTCCGACGTCGACACCGACCAGATCATCCCTTCGGACTGGCTCAAGCGGGTCGAGCGCACGGGCTTCGGCGCCGGGCTGTTCTCCGAGTGGCGCGACGACAGGGACTTCGTGCTGAACCGTCCGCAATTCGCCGGGGCGAGGATCCTCGTCGCCGGGCCCAACTTCGGAACCGGCTCGTCACGCGAGCATGCCGTGTGGGCCCTGCTCGACTACGGGTTCGAGGCCGTGGTCTCCGCCCGCTTCGCCGACATCTTCCGCAACAACTGCACGAAGCAGGGCCTGTTGCCGGTGCAGGTCGACGCCGCCTTGGCCCGGGCCCTGCTCGACGCGGTAATCGCGGAGCCCTCGTTGGAACTGACCATCGACGTGGCCCGCGGCACCGTGGAAGCACCTGCGGCAGGCCTGGCGGGGACGTTCGAGCTCGATCCCTTCACCCGTGAGCGGCTGCTCAACGGCTGGGACGACATCGGCCTGACCCTGCGCCACGAGGACGCCATCGCCGACTTCGAGCGGCATCGGCCGGCGTGGTTCCCGCGCGCCGCCGGCTGAGACCGAGCCCCCGGGGCAGCGGGGCGCGCTCGAGTCGGGGGCGTCAGGGCCCGATCTCGACCTGGCGTTGCTCGTTTCGGGCCCTGATGCGGATGAGCCGGTTGACGGCCGCCAGGTAGGCCCGGGCCGACGCTTCGACCACGTCGGTCGACACGCCGCGTCCGGAGACCTTCAGTCCCTCGGCCTCGAGCTGGACGACGACGTCGCCGAGCGCGTCGATCCCCCCGGTCACCGAGGAGACGTTGAACCCGATCAGCCGTGATTGGACACCCGTGGCCGAGCGGATGGCTGTGCAGGCGGCGTCGATCATGCCGTTGCCCTCGGCCGAACCCTCCACCTTGTCTCCGGCCCGGCTGACCACCACCCGGGCCCGGGGCATCCCCACCGTGCCGCCCGCCACCTCGAGGGCCTCGAGCTGGAATCCCGCCACCAGGTCGTGGCCGAGCTCCTCGGCGACGATCGCCTCGAGATCGGCTTCGGTGATCTCCACCTTGCGATCGGCCAGCTCCTTGAACCGGTTGAACGCCTGGTTCAGGCCGTCGCCTTGGACATGGACGCCCATCTTCTCGAGCGTGTCGGCGAAGGCGTGGCGCCCCGAGTGCTTGCCCAGGACGATCTGGCTGCCGACCTGGCCGACCGAGGCGGCTTCGATGATCTCGTAGGTGGACCGGTCCGCCAGCACGCCGTGCTGGTGGATGCCGGACTCGTGGGCGAAGGCGTTACGACCGACGACGGCCTTGTTGTACTGGACGGGGTAGCCGGTCAGACGGGCCACGAGCCGTGACGCTCTGGCCAGCTCCTCGGTGCGCACGGTGGTCGTGAGTCCCGGGAATTGGTCGGGTCGGATCCGCACCGCCATGACCACCTCCTCCAGGGCGGCGTTGCCGGCCCGCTCGCCGAGCCCGTTCACGCACACCTCGGCCTGACGGGCACCGGCCTGGATCCCGGCCAGGGTGTTGGCGGTGGCCAACCCGAGATCGTTGTGACAGTGCGTCGACAGCATGTAGTCGCCGGGCACCTCGCGGCGCACGTGCTGGATGAGCGCCCCGAAGTCCCACGGGATGCCGTACCCCACGGTGTCGGGGATGTTGAGCGTCGTCGCTCCCGCCTCCACGGCGGCGCGCAGCACCTCCAGCATGAAGTCGAGGGGCGTCCTGGTGGCATCCTGGGGGCTGAACTCCACGTCCGCCGTGTGCTCCCGGGCGCGCGCCACGCCGGCGCGCGTCTCGGCCAGGACCTGCGCCTCGGTCATCTTGAGCATGTGCTCCATGTGCTGGGGGCTGGTGGAGATGAACACGTGGATGCGCGCACGCGCCGCGTCGCGCAGGGCGTCCCAACACCGGTCGACGTCGGACAGGTGCGTGCGCGACAGACCGCAGATGGCCGGCGACCCGGGCTGGCTCCCCACGGTGCGGGCGATCGCCTGCACCGCCTCGAAGTCACCCTGACTGGCGACGGGGAATCCGGCCTCGATGTAGTCGACGCCCACCCGGGCGAGCTGCTCGGCGATCTCGAGCTTCTCCGCGGCGTCGAGGGAGATGCCCGGTGACTGCTCCCCGTCGCGCAGCGTCGTGTCGAACACGACGAGGTGGCCGGGGTCGCCGACCGCAAGGGTGCTGTGGCTCGCTGCGTCATGCTCCTGCGCGGAATTGCCGACCACCGGGTGCTCACTCATCGCCTCGGATCCTCTTTCTCGTGCGCCTGCGTCTCTGAACCGCACCAGCCGTCGTGCGCCGGTGTCCCTGTCTGTCGACCTCGTGCCCCATCCTCGCCGATCCCCCCGGGGATCCGGGGAACCGGGCTCGCTCGGTACCCCGAGCCCCCGGGCCAAGAAGAAACCCCCTGGCCAACTGGCACAGGGGGCGTCTCGGCGAGCGCGGTGGGGCGCTCGCCGTCAGGTAAGGAGCAGGCTCTGGACGAAGGCGTGCTCGCGCATGTCGCTTCCACTCTGGCAAACGGGGCCACACCGGTCAAGCGGATCTCCGCGCCCGGCGGCACGCCGCCGCCGAGCGGGGCCCTCCGGGTACGCTCACGACGGTGAAGCGGCTGCTGCGCGTCGTGGTGCGTTCCGTCGTGGTCGCCGGCGCATGCATGGCGCTCGGCGCCGTCGTCCGTGGCGTCATCGGTCGCGTGTCGGGTCGGCCGGGCGGGTCCAACCCGGCGGGCAGTTTCGACTCGTGGCCCCCCGTCCCCCCCGCCCCGCCGCGCCCGGCGTCCGACGCCTGACCACAAGCACCCATCGCGCCGAGGGCTGCCCCCTGACCCGCCTCCGACGGGGCCGGCGCGCTTTCAGAGTGCCGTCGTGGCCAGGAGGCGACAGCCGGCGACGGCCAGGGCGACGGCCACGGTTGGCGTGCCGGGGCCGTTCGCCGGAGCCACCTCCGGGCCGAAGAGGTACACGACCGCCGGGGTCCCGGCATAGCGGGCGCTGACCACGCCGCGCATGTCGCTGCCCGCGGCCACGGCGTCTCGGCCCGCTCCTGCGCAATTGGTCGCCGCCACCGAGAAGGGGGCGGGCGTCACGCCCCCGTTCGCCACGCCAGCGGAGGCTTCGGAGGCGAGGAGGCCGTCGACGGCGGCCCGCAGCTGGGCCGGCGAGGACACCGCTCCGATGTCGCGCAGCGAGGTCGTGGGCGAGGCCGGGCTGCTGGCCGCCTTCTGCGGCGAACGCCCGGGTGGCGCCGTGGTGGTCGACAGGGAACGGGGGCGGGCCGCCGGGGCCGCCAGGGTCGAGCTCGACGGCGAGCCCTGCAGTGTCAAGGACACCCCGAGGGCCAGGGCGAGACCGGCCACCACGGTCACGACCACTGCGGCGCGTCGGCGGTGCGACCGTTCGTAGCGCACGAAGGGCGGGGCGTGGCGGTCGGGTTCCCGACGGGCGTGGCGGTCGGGCCCCGAACGGGCGCGGCGCACGACACCGGCCACGGCTGCGGCGCGCGCGGCATCCGACAGCGGTTCCACCGGCGTGCGCACCAGTTCCCGGGCGGCGTCGAGCTCCGCCAGGCGGCGCCGGCACGCACCACAGGCATCGAGGTGCTGTGCGGCGGACGCGGCGGGCAGGCTCGTCGCCGCGGCGTCGGCGCCGTCGAGGAGCGCCGACAGCTGCTCGTCGGTCATGTGGTCGCGCTGCGAAGGTGCGTCGGTCATCTGGGTGCCAGGTCGGTCATCGGGTGTGCTCGCCGTCTCGTGCTTGGACGTCGGGCGGAGCCTCCTGGTTCCCCCGACGCCCGTGGGGCGGGCCCGGCGCGGCCCCCATCCACTGGGCCACGCCCGCCCGGCCGCGCGCGATGCGCGAGCGGACGGTTCCCACCGGGATGTCGAGGACGTCGGCGATCTCCTCGTAGGACAGGCCGCACAGATCGCGCAGCACCACCGCCGCCCGGAACTCCGGGGGGAGCGTCCGCAGCGCGTCGTCGACGTCGGCCTTGGCCGACGCTTCGTCGGCGGGATCGCCCGCGGCGTGCCCGAAGGCACTGCGCAGCGGCCGGTGGGGGCCGGGCGGGGCCCGCCACAGCCCATGCGGCCCGGCGTCGGCGTCCCCCGCCGCACCCGGGTCCTCGGGCAGGCCGGGGACCGGTCGCCGGCGTCGGCGGCGCAGCTCGTCGAGGCAGGCGTTGGTGGCGATGCGGTACAGCCAGGTGCCGAAGGCGCTGCGCCCGTCGAACCGGTCGAGCGCCCGAACCGCGCCCAGCAGGGCGTCCTGGGTGGCGTCCTGGGCGTCGGCCTCGTTCCCCAGCATCCGGCGGCACAGCGCGTGGACCCGGTCGTAGTGGGCGAGGAGCAGGCGCTCGAGCGCCTCCCGGTCCCCCGCTCGCGCCGCCCCGAGGAGGGCGGCGTCGCGCTCCCGGGCACGGGCGGAGCCCGCAAGACCGTCCGCTCGGGTGGAATCGTTCGGCGCGCCGATGCCGAAAGGCTAACCGGGGGCCCGGCACCGCCACCGGTGGCCGTCGGGCGAAGACGGTCGTCAGACGGAGGCGATGCGGTGGATGTCGACGATGCCGTCGGCCGCCTGCAGGAGGGCGAAGGTGTCGTCGGGGACGGCGCGGTCGGTCGACAGCACCATGAGCGCCGTGCCGTCGGTGCGCGAGGGGTCGACGTCCATCGACGAGATCGACACGCCCGCCTGCCCGAGGGCGGTGCCGACGACGCCGATCATCCCCGGTCGGTCGTCGTTGCGCACGATCAGCATGTGCTGCGCCGGCGGGACCTCCACGGTGTGGTCGTCGACGAGGACGATGCGCGGCTCCGAGCGCGTTCCCGAAAGCGTTCCGGCCATCGAGTGCTCGGGAGAGCGCAGGGTGATCAGGTTGACGTAGTCCCGGGTCGTGGCCGTCGACACCTCGCGGATCTCGAGCCCGCGCTCTTGTGCCAGCTGCGGCGCGTTCACGTACGACACGGGCTCCTCGGTCCCCGCGGCGAAGATGCCCTTGAGGACCGCCAGCGTGAGGATCGACGTGTTGGCGCCGGACAGGCCCCCCTGGTACTCCACGTCCAGGCGGTCCGGCAGCCCGTCGTTCAGGCAGGCGAAGCACCGGCCGAGCTGCTCCGCCAGGCCCAAGAACGGGCGCACGGCCTCGGACACCTCGGTGGCGGCCACGTTGACGGCGAAGGGGACGAAGTCCCCGGCGAGCGCCAGGTTGACCTGCTCGGCGATGGTGACGCCCGCCTTGTCCTGGGCCTCGGCGGTGCTCGCCCCGAGGTGCGGCGTCACCACCACGTTGGGGAAGGCGAACAACGGCGAGTCCGTGCACGGCTCGGTCGAAAACACGTCGAAGGCGGCTCCGCCCACGCGCCCCGAACGCAACGCCTCGGCCAGCGCCTCCTCGTCCACGATCCCCCCGCGCGCCGCGTTCACGATGCGAATCCCGGGCTTGGCCTTGGCCAGCAGCGAGGCGCCGATGAGCCCGGCCGTCTCCGAGGTCTTCGGCAGGTGGATGGTGAGGAAGTCGGACGAGGCCACGAGCTCCTCGAGCGGGAGCAGTTCGACGCCCATGTGCCGGGCCCGATCGGGAGACACGTAGGGGTCATAGGCGCACAGGCGCATGCCGAACGCCAGCGCCCGCTGGGCGACGAGGGCGCCGATGCGCCCGAGCCCGACCACACCGAGCGTCTTGCCGTGCAGCTCCACGCCCTCCCATTTCGAGCGCTCCCACTTTCCCGCCACGAGCGCGGCGTGCGCCTGGGGGATGTTGCGCGCCTGGGCGAGCAGGAGCGCCATGGCGTGCTCGGCCGCCGACAGGACGTTGGACTCCGGAGCGTTCACCACCATGACGCCCCGGCGGGTGGCCGCCTCCACGTCGACGTTGTCCAGCCCGATGCCGGCGCGCCCCACCACGGCCAGGTCGGTGCCGGCGTCGAGGACGGAGGCGGTCACCTGGGTGGCCGAGCGCACGATCAGCGCGTGGGCACCGGCCACGGCGGCGAGCAGCTCCGCCTCCGACAGGCCGAGCTGCACGTCGACCTGGTGGCCGGCGTCGGCCATGAGCTTGAGCCCGCGCTCGGCGAGCTTCTCCGTGACGAGCACCCTGAACACGTGGGTTGCCCCTCTCACTCTGCGGTGGCGAAGAGCCGGGCGAGCCGGGCCACGCCTTCGATGATCGCCTCGTCGCCCAGCGCGTACGAAAGTCGGAGGTAGCCCTCGGCCCCGAAGGCCTCCCCCGGCACCACCGCCACCTTGGCGACCTCGATGGCCACCTCGGCCACGTCCGAGGACGTCTGCACCTTCCGGCCGCCGATGGTCCGCCCGAGCAGGGCACGCACCGAGGGGAACGCGTAGAACGCCCCTTCGGGCTCGACGCACGTCACGCCCTCGCACTCGTTGAGCATGCGGTGGATGGTGATGCGCCGGCGGTCGAAGACGTCGCGCATGGCCGCCACCGCGTGCAGGTCGCCGCCCAGGGCGGCCAGCGCGGCGCGCTGGGACACGTTGGACACGTTGGACGTGGCGTGCGACTGCAGGTTGGTGGCGGCCTCGATGACGTCGGGCGGCCCGATCATCCAGCCCACGCGCCAGCCGGTCATGGCGTAGGTCTTGGCCACCCCGTTGATCACGACGCAGCGCTCGGCGACCTCGGGCACCGCCCCCGGCAGGGACGTGAACTGCCGCCCGCCGTAGACCAGGTGCTCGTAGATCTCGTCGGTCACCACCCACAACCCGTGGTCCGCCGCCCAGCGCCCCACGGCGCGCACCTCCTCGGGGCTGCACACCGCTCCCGTCGGGTTGTTGGGAGACACGAAGAGCACGACCTTGGTGGCCGGCGTACGAGCCGCCTCGAGCGCCTCGACGGTGACGTGGAACCCCGTGGTCTGCTCGGTCGCCACGTCGACGGGGACGCCGCCGGCGAGGGCCACGGTCTCGGGATAGGTGGTCCAGTAGGGCGCGGGCACGAGGACCTCGTCGCCGGGGTCGAGCAGCGTGGCGAACGCCTGGAAGACCGCCTGCTTGGCACCGTTGGTCACGAGCACCTGCGACGGCGAGACGGCGAAACCCGAGTCGCGCGTCGTCTTGGTGGCGATCGCCGCGCGCAGGTCGGGGAGACCGCCGGTCGGGGTGTAGTGGTGGTTCGCGGCGTCGCGGCACGCCATGACGGCGGCGTCCACGATGTGCGCCGGCGTGGGGAAGTCAGGCTCGCCCGCCCCGAAGCCGATCACGTCCTCGCCCGCGGCGCGCAGCGCCTTTGCCTTGGCGTCCACCGCCAGGGTGGCCGACGCGGCCACCGCAGCCACCCGGGCCGACACACGCCGGGCGCCGGCAGCCGGCGCCCGCTCGGCCGTAGCCGTCGTTTCACGCGCGGACGTCACGGCTGCCATGCTTGCACACGTGACGACAGCCCCCGACAGCCCCGACCGCGGCCTCCCGGCCATCCGCATCCCCGACGCACTGAAACCCTCGGACGGGCGCTTCGGCAGCGGGCCGTCGAAGGTGCGGGCCGAGCAGGTGGCCGCCCTGGCCGACGCCGCCCCCACCTACCTCGGCACCAGCCACCGCCAGCCCGGGGTCCGGTCGGTGGTGGGGCGGCTGCGCCGGGGGCTCACGGACCTGTTCTCACTGCCCGAGGGCTACGAGGTGGTCCTGGGCAACGGCGGCACCACGTGCTTCTGGGACATCGCCACGTTCTGCCTCATCGAGCGCCGCAGCCAGCACCTGAGCTTCGGGGAATTCTCCTCCAAGTTCGCCGCCGCCGCCCGGGCCGCCCCCCACCTCGAGGCCCCCCAGGTGCTCGAGGCGCCGGCGGGCACGCATCCGGCGCCGGTGGCCGCCGGCGACGTCGACCTCTACGCCCTGACCCAGAACGAGACGTCCACGGGCGTCGCCATGGAGATCCGGCGCCCGGCCGGTGCCGCCGCCCCCGCCGACGGCGGCGGCCTGGTGGCCGTGGACGCCACGTCGGCCGCCGGCGGGCTGCGGGTCGACCCCGCGCAGTTCGACGTGTACTACTTCGCGCCCCAGAAATGCTTCGCCGCCGACGGCGGGCTGTGGAGCGCTGTGCTCTCCCCGGCGGCGCTCGAGCGCGTCGCCCGCATCACCGCCTCGGGGCGCTGGGTTCCGGCGTTCCTCGACTTGGCCACGGCCGTCGACAACGCCGCCCAGAACCAGACGTACAACACCCCGGCGCTGGCCACCCTGCTCCTGTTCGCCGAGCAGGTGGAGTGGATGCTCGCCGGCGGGGGGCTCGAGTGGGCCGCCGGGCGCTGCGACCGCTCCGCCGAGGTGCTCTACGCCTGGGCCGAGCAGTCCGACTTCGCCACCCCTTTCGTGGAGAAGCCCTCCGAGCGCAGCCACGTGGTGGCGACCGTCGACTTCGTCGACGCCGTGGACGCCGCGGCGGTGGCGAAGGTCCTGCGGGCGAACGGCATCGTGGACACCGAGCCCTACCGCAAGCTCGGACGCAACCAGCTGCGCATCGCCATGTTCCCGGCCATCGACCCCGAGGACGTGGCCGCCGTGTGCGGCTGCATCAACCACGTGGTCGGGGCGCTGGCGTCCTGACACGCCCGATGCCCGGTGGACAGCGCACGTCGGCACCGGCCCGGGGGCGCCCCGACGGCGCACCGGGGGGCGGGCGATGACCGGGGACGTCGGGTTCGACGACCTGCTCGCCGCCAACCGACGGTACGTGTCCGCCTTCTCCCTCGGGGCCATCCCCGCCCGGGCGGCTCGGGGATTCGCCTTGGTGACGTGCATGGACAGCCGCATCGAGCCGCTCGTCATGCTCGGCCTGCACCACGGCGACGCCAAGATCCTGCGCAACGCCGGAGGGCGCGTCACCCCGGACGTCGTGCGGTCGCTGGTGCTCGCCACCACGTACCTGGGCGTCACGCACGTCGCCGTGATGCACCACACCGACTGCGCCCTCGCCGGGCGCGGTGAGCCCGAGCTCACGTCGGGGTTCTCGCCCGAGCAGGCCCGGGCCACGCACGGCTGGAATTTCCTCGCCATGCCCGACCCCGACGCGTCACTGGCCGCCGACGTCGACGCGCTGCGCCGCTGCGGGGCGCTGCCCGGCGGCGTCCGCATCGAGGGATGGCGCTATGACGTGCGCACCGGCGAGGTGCACCGGGTCGTCCCCGAGGAGCCTCCCGCCGCCCGCCCGGCTCCCTGAGCGGGCGGGCGGGATCAGGTGGCGGGGCTCACCGAGCTCATGTTGAACTCCGCCACGCGCAGGGCGGGCATCGACGTCCGGCTCTGCCACTCGCCCCACTCCCGGGACAAGGCGCGTTCGCTCGCGCCCGCCTCGATGGCGCGCGCCAGGACGCCGACGGGGCTCTCGTTGAAGCGGAAGTTGTTCACCGCGGCCACCACCTCGCCGTGCTCGACGAGGTAGACGCCGTCACGGGTGAGGCCGGTGAGCAGCAGGGTCACGGGGTCGACCTCGCGGATGTACCACAGGCACGTGAGCAGGAGCCCGCGCTCGGTCCGGGCGACGAGGTCGTCGAGCGAGCGGCGCGCCCCGGGGAGCTCGAGGACCAGGTTCCCCACCGGGGGTGCCGGCTCGACGCCCGACCGGGCGGCGGCGGCCCGGTGGTACTGCAGGCGGCGCAGGCGGCCCTCCTCGATCCAGTGCGTGGGGCCGACGGGCAGCCCGTTGTCGAACACCGAGACGTCGGTGCCCGACGCGCCGGTCACGAGGAACGGCGCGCACTCGAGGCCCGAGGCGGCCGGGTCGCCACGCAGGTCGAAGGGCAGCGACGACAGGGCCTCGCCCACGCGGGTGGCGCCGCCGGGGGCCGAGAACACACTGCGCCCCTCCTCGGCGTCGCGCCCAGACAGCGCCTCGGAGAGCGCCACCACGAGGTCGGCGGTGGCGTCGGGGGGCAGCACGACCTCGTAACGACCGGCGGGCAGCTCCACTCGACGCTCGGCCCACGCCAGGCGCCGGGCCAGGCGCTGTGCGAAGGCGTCCACGTCGACGTCGGCGAACCACGTGGTCCCCGCCCCGGCCCACACCGAACGGCTGCCGTCGGAGCTGCGGGCCACCAGTTCCATGGTCCCCACCGGCTGGACGTGGCGTCGGCGCAGCCCCGTGCTCGTCCCCAGGTACGTCGTCTCCACGCCGTGGGTGGCGAACCCGGCCATCAGGTTGCCCGCGGCGCTGGCGCGGCCGAACACGTCGCCCAGGCCCGAGAGCACCCCGGCGAGGACGGCGGGCTCGGTGGGAACGGGCGCCTCGTCGAAGGCACCCGCTGCGGCCTCGTCGGGGCCCGGCGCCACCAGGGCGGCGGCGTCCCCGGCGGGCCCGGCCCGCCCGGCCTCCGCCTCGGCGGCGCGCACCAGGTCCTCGACGTCCCCCTCGCCGCTGAAGCTGGCCACCCCGACCGCCGTGGGCACCGCCCCCACGGGCCCGCCGGCGCCACCCCCGAGCGCCCGGAAGCTCATGACCACGATCCGACGGTCGCGCCGCATGCCGTTGGTCGTGGTGGTGTTGTTGGCGAAGCGCACCTCGACCTGGCTGAGCTCCTCCACGATCACCGCGCACCCCTCGGTGCGGCTGGCGGCCAGGGCCCGCTCGATGACCTCCTGGGGCGCCTCGAGGCGCCGGGCGGTCACCGGCCCGTCTCCTGGCGGGCGTTGAGCACGCGGACGTGGCGGAACAGCCCCGAGGGACAGCCGTGGCTGACCGGGGCCACCTGTCCCGGCTGCCCTTTGCCGCAGTTGAACGCCCCCCCGAGCACGAACGTCGACCGACCGCCCACGGCCGCCAGCGATCCCCAGAACTGCGTCGTCTCGGCCTGGTAGGCCACGTCTTTGACCTGGCCCGCCAGGCGGCCGCGCTCGATGCGGAAGAAGCGCTGGCCGGTGAACTGGAAATTGTGGCGCTGCATGTCGATGGACCAGCTCTTGTCGCCGACGACGTAGATGCCGCGATCGACGCCCGCCACGAGTTCCTCGGTGCTCGGCCCGGGCCCGGGAGCGGGCTGGAGCGACACGTTGGCCATGCGCTGGATGGGGACGTGGAGGGGCGAGTCGGCGAAGGCACAGCCGTTGGACCTCGGAAAGCCGTTGTCGGCGGCCATGCGCCTGTCGAGCTGGTAGCCGACCAGGACGCCGTCGCGCACGATGTCGAACGACTGCCCGGCCACGCCCTCGTCGTCGTAGGCGACGGTGGCGAGCCCGTGGGGCGTGGTCCGGTCGCCCACGACGTGCATCGCCTCGGAGCCGTAGCGCAGCGTCCCGAGCTGGTCGAAGGTGGCGAACGAGGTGCCGGCGTACGCCGCCTCGTAGCCCAGGGCCCGATCGAGTTCGGTGGCGTGGCCCACGGACTCGTGGATGGTGAGCCACAGGTTCGACGGGTCGATGACGAGGTCGTAGGCGCCGGCCTCCACGCTCGGCGCGCGCACCTTCTCGGCCAGGAGGTCGGGGAGCACGGCGAGCTCGGCGTCCCAGTCCCACCCGTCCCCGGTGGCGTACTCCCAGCCCCGTCCGGCGGGGGGCGCCAGCGTGCGCATGGCCTCGAAGGTGCCGGCGTCGGCGTCGACGGCCACGGCCTCGACGACCGGGAAGATGCGCACGCGGCGCTGGGTGGTGACCGTGCCCGCCAGGTCGGCGAAGTGCTTGTCCTCCACCACGGCGAGGACGCGGGCGCCCACGTGGTCGATCCCCGGGGCGCGCAGGAGGCGGCGGCTCCAGTCCTCGAGCAGCGCCACCTTGTCGGCCAGGGGCACCGAGCCGGGGTCCAGCGCGTAGGGCGACGACCACTGGACCTCGCCGTGGGCCGGCTCGGGCGCCAACTCCACCGGCACCCGCAGCGTCCCGGCGGTGGCGTCGGCCAGGCCCACCGCCTCCTCGGCCAGCGCGGCGGCCGCATCGGGGTGCAGCTCCACGGTGGCGGCGAACCCCACCGAGCCTCGCCGCACGACGCGCAGGCCGACGCCCACGGCGGTGTCGTCGACCGTGGTCTCCACCGCGCCGTCGCGCAGGACCACGAACTGGGACCGGATGCGCTCCACGCGGACCTCGGCGTGGCTGCACCCGAGCGCCGCCGCGCGCTCGAGCGCGGCCGAGCGCACGGCCTCGAGCGGCAGGCCGGCGAGCCCGGAATCCCCCTCGTGCTGCGCTTCGGAGCCCCCTGCCCCGGCCGGGTCCACGTTCGGGCTCGGCTCGTCAGCCGCCCGAGACGTCCTGGACGCGCTGACGGCCGGCACTGATGAACGGCATCATGGCGCGCAACTCGGCACCCACCTTCTCGATCGGGTGCTCCCTGCCCTGGCGGCGCAATTCCTCGAAGCGCGCCCGGCCCGAGCGGTTCTCGGCGATCCACTCCTCGGCGAAGGCTCCCGAGCGGATGTCCTCGAGGATCTGGCGCATGGTGGCGCGCACCGCGTCGTCGATCACCCGCGGGCCGCGGGTGAGGTCCCCGTACTCGGCGGTGTCGGAGATCGAGTAGCGCATGCCCGCGATGCCCTGCTCGTACATCAGGTCGACGATGAGCTTCAGCTCGTGCAGGCACTCGAAGTAGGCGGACTCGGGCTGGTAGCCGGCGTCGACGAGGGTCTCGAACCCGGCCTGGACGAGCGACGTGAGGCCGCCGCACAGCACCACCTGCTCGCCGAAGAGGTCGGTCTCGGTCTCCTCGTCGAAGGTGGTGTCGAGCACCCCGGCGCGCGTCGCCCCGAGCGCATGGGCATACGACAGCGCCAGGTCGTGCGCCTTGCCCGTGGCGTCCTGGGCCACGGCGACGAGCGACGGGACGCCGCCGCCCTCGGTGTACGTGCGCCGCACGAGGTGGCCCGGACCCTTGGGCGCCACCATGGCCACGTCGACGCCGGCCGGCGGCACGATCTGGCCGAAGCGGACGTTGAAGCCGTGCGCGAAGAACAGGGCATCACCCTCGCGCAGGTGGGGCGCGATGTCGGACCCGTACACCGACGCCTGCTCGGTGTCGGGCAGGAGCAGCATCACGAGGTCGGCCTCCGCCGCGGCCTCGGACACCGGCAGGACGCGCAGCCCGGCCTCTTGCGCCTTGGCCGTGGAGGACGACCCCGGGCGCAGGCCGACGCGCACGTCGACACCGGACTCCGCCAGGTTGAGGGCGTGGGCGTGGCCTTGGGACCCGTACCCGATGATGGCGACCTTGCGCCCCGTGATCAGGCTCGCGTCGGCGTCGGACTCGTAGTACAGCTTGGCCATGTCTCCTGCCTCGTCGCTCGTGGGGGCCCTGGCCCCGCCGGTTCGTTGCTGCGGTAGTTCGGACGGTTCGGATGGTTCGGGTGGCTCAGTGGGCCTCAGGCCGGTTCGCCCTCCCCGCCGGCGATGCTGCGCAGGCGCCCCGTCCGGCGCTCCAGCTTAGGCAGGGCCACGGGGCCCGTCCGCTGGAGCTCGGCGATGCCGAAGGGGCGCAGCAGGCTCTCGAAGTCGTCGAGCTTGGCCGGGGTCCCCGCCAGCATCACGGTCATGCGCTCGGGGCCCACGTCCACGATCTTGCCCTCGAAGACGCCCACCACGGCGATGACCTGGCTGCGCTCGGACGGCCCGGCGTGCACGGTGGCCAGGAGCAGCTCGCGCTCGACGGCCTCCTCGGGGGCGAGCTCGGTGATCGACACCACGTTGACCAGCTTGTCGAGCTGCTTCATGATCTGCTCGAGGGGGGCCGACTCCACGTCGACGGCGATGGTGATGCGGCTGAAGCGCTCCTGGTCGGTGGGTGCGACGGCGAGCGAGAAGATGTTGAACCCGCGCCGCGAGAACAGGCTGGCGACCCGGGCGAGCACGCCCGCCTTGTTCTCGACGGTGGCCGTGACGATGTGGTGACGCGCCGGCGCCTGGGTCCCGGCGCTCACCGGCCACCCTCGCCTTCGGCGGGCCCGACGATGATGTCGTCGTTGGAGGAGCCGGCCGGCACCATCGGGTAGACCTTCTCGAACGCGTCGGTCCGGAAGTCGATGACCACGGGGCGGTCGTCGATCCCGTTCGCCTTCTCGATGGCCGGCGCCACCTCCTCGGCCGACTCCACCTTGAGGCCGACGCATCCCATCGCCTCGGCCCACTTCACGTAGTCGGGGAGATCGGGCGACAGGTACACCTCGGAGTAGCGCTCCTCGTAGAAGAGCTCCTGCCACTGTCGCACCATGCCCAGGTAGGCGTTGTTCAGGATGGCGATCTTCACCGGGATGCGCTCGGCCGACGCCGTGACGAGCTCCTGGGCGGTCATCTGGAAGCAGCCGTCGCCGTCGATCGCCCACACCATCTTGTCCGGTCGGCCCACCTTCGCCCCGATGGCCGCGGGCACGGCGAAGCCCATGGTCCCCGCCCCCCCCGAGTTGACCCACGTGTAGGGATGCTCGAAGCGCCAGTACTGCGACGCCCACATCTGGTGCTGGCCGACGCCCGACGCCACGATCGTGTCGTCGGGCGTCATGTCGCGCAGGGTCTCCACGACGTACTGGGGCTTCAAGGCGCCCCCCTCCTCCTGCCGGTACGCCAGGGGGAACTCCTCCTGCCAGGCCCCGATGCGCGCCATCCACGGCCCGAGGTCGGGGCGCTCGCGCTGGGGGGCCAGGCTGTCCCACGCCTCGAGCATCTCCTCGATCACGAGCCGGCAGTCCCCGGCGATGGCCACGTCGGGCCGACGCACCTTGCCGAGCTCGGCGGGGTCGATGTCGACGTGGATGACGCGGGCGTCGGGCGCGAAGGCGCTGATCTTCCCCGTCACGCGGTCGTCGAACCGGCTGCCGAGGGCCACGAGGAGGTCGGCACGCTGCATGGCGGTGACCGCCGTGTAGTTGCCGTGCATCCCCGGCATGCCCAGGCACAGGGGATGGGAGTCGGGGAACGAGCCGCGCGCCATGAGGGTGGTGACCACGGGGATCCCGGTGCGCTCCGCCAGGGTCCGCAAGGCGTCGGCCGCCCGCGCCTTCAAGATCCCGCCGCCGGCGTAGATGACGGGGCGCTCGGCGCACAGGATCAGCTCGACCGCCCGCCGCACGTCCGCGGGGTCCCCCTCGGTCCGCGGGTGGTACCCGGGCAGGTCGAGGTCGTCAACCGACGACGGCCAGTACCACTCCATCTGGGCGTTGGACACGTCCTTGGGCACGTCCACCAGCACGGGACCCGGACGGCCGGTGGTGGCCACGTGGAACGCCTCGGCCACGACGCGGGGGATGTCCTGGGCGTCGGTGACGAGCCAGTTGTGCTTGGTGATGTCCATCGTCACGCCGGTGATCGGGCACTCCTGGAAGGCGTCGGTGCCGATGGCCGTGGTGGGCACCTGCCCCGTGATGACCACGATGGGGATGGAGTCCATGGCCGCGTCGGCCAGGGGCGTGACGATGTTCGTCGCCCCCGGCCCGCTCGTCACCATGGCCACGCCGGGCCTGCCCGTCACGTGCGCGTATCCCTCGGCCATGTGGCCCGCGCCCTGCTCGTGGCGCACCAGGACGTGGCGGATCGACGAGTCGAGGATGGGGTCGTAGACGGGCAGGATGGCGCCGCCGGGAAGGCCGAAGATGACCTCCACGTGCTGCATCTCGAGGCTCTTGATGAGGGCCTGGGCCCCTGTCAGTCTCATGGATCCTCTGTCTTTCGGCTCGGTCCCGACGTCGATGTCGCATCGGTCGAGACCTCGCTGGTCGTGTGTCTGGTCGGGGGAACGGGGCTGCGTCGGTGGAGGGAACTGGCCCGGGAAATGAAACGACCTCCCGTCTGGGAGGTCGAAGAGCGCACGGGGCCGCGGGCGCGGCACGTGCGCTACCGGAGGACTACGAGAAGGGTGGTCGTGGCGGCGTCCTTCATGGCCCGTCCAGTCTGGCACGCCCGGGCACCTCCGGCAAGCCTCCTGGGCAGGGCGCGGCGCCCACGCGATTCGGGATAGCGCATGGCGAGGTCGTAGGCTGGAGCCGTGGACGAGGTGATGATCAAGCGTGCCCGGTCGTTCGGGCCGGTGGCCACCACCTACGACCGTGTCCGGCCCGGCTATCCCCATGACGCCGTCACGTGGGCGCTGGCCGACGGGGTGCGCCAGGCTCCGGGGCGCCTGCGCGTGCTCGACCTCGGGGCGGGGACGGGCCGTCTGACCCGCCACCTCGTCGCCCGCGGCCTCGACGTCGTGGCCGTGGAACCCGACCCGCAGATGCGGGCGGTGCTCGAGGCGCGCGTCCCGGGGGCCGATGTGCGCGCCGGCAGCGCCGAGGACCTGCCCCTCGACGACGACGAGATCGACGCCGCGGTGGGCGGGCAGATGTGGCACTGGGTCGAGCTCGAGCGCGCCGTCCCCGAGGTGGCGCGCGTCCTGCGGCCCGGGGGCACCCTGGGGCTGTTGTGGAACCTGCGCGACGAGGGGGTCCCGTGGATGGCCGAGCTCGGTGCCATCATCGACGACGAGGACGTCCACCGGGGGGCGGCGAGCGTCGTGCTGCCCGCCGGCTCCTTCGACGGGGCGGCCGTCCGGGACTTCCGCTGGGCGCAGGAGCTGGCGCCCGCCGATCTCGTCGACCTGGTGGCGACGCGCAGTCGCGTGCAGGTCATGGACGAGGACGAGCGCGCCGACCTGCTGCGCCGCGTGGGCGAGTTCGCCGCCACGCACCCGGCGCTGGCCGGCCGGGTGCGCATCGAGGTCCCTTACGTGACCAGCTGCTGGCGGGCCACGCGCACCTGATCAGGGTTCGGTGACCGCGCCGCGCTCGGCCCCGGTGACCAGGCGGGCGTACTTGGCCAGCACCCCGGAGGTGTAGCGCGGCGTCGGCAGCTTCAGCTGGGCGCGGCGGCGGGCGAGCTCGGCATCGTCGACCTGCAGGTCGATGCGCTTGGTGGGGACGTCGATGACGATGCGGTCGCCGTCGGCCACCAGCGCGATGGGGCCCCCGTCGACCGCCTCGGGGGCGACGTGGCCCACGCAGAAGCCGTGCGTCCCTCCCGAGAAGCGCCCGTCGGTCACGAGCGCGCAGTCACCCCCGCGGCCCGCCCCCTTCATGGCGCCGGTGACCGCCAGCATCTCGCGCATCCCCGGCCCGCCCTTGGGGCCCTCGTAGCGGATGACCACCACGGTGCCCGGCAAGACGGTGCCCGCCAGGATGGCGTCGAGCGCTCCCTGCTCCCCGTCGAACACCCGGGCGGTGCCGTCGAAGCGCGGCGTGTCGATGCCCGCCACCTTCACGACGCCGCCGTGGGGTGCGAGCGATCCGCGCAACACGGCAATGCCCCCGGCGAGGTGGATGGGGGCCGACAGCGGGTGCACCACCTCGCCGTCGGGGGCGGGCGGGTCGACGTCGGCGAGGTTCTCCGCCACCGTCCGCCCCGTCACCGTGAGGCAGTCCCCGTTCAGCAGGCCGGCGTCGAGCAGCTCACGCATCACCATGGGCACGCCCCCCACCCGGTCCACGTCGACCATGTGGTACTTCCCGTGCGGCTTCGTGTCCGCAATGTGCGGCACCCGGGCCGCCACGCGGTTGAAGTCGTCGAGTGCCAGCTCCACCCGGGCCTCGTGGGCGATGGCCAACAGGTGCAGCACGGCGTTGGTCGAGCCGCCGAGGGCCATGACGACGGCGATGGCGTTGTCGAAGGCCTCCTTCGACATGATCTGGCGGGGGCGCACTCCCCGGGCCAGCAGCTCGACCACGGCGCGCCCCGACCGGTAGGCGAGGTCGTCGCGGCGGGGATCCACCGCGGCGGGCGTGGCCGACCCGGGAAGCGACATGCCGATGGCCTCGGCCACCGACGCCATGGTGTTGGCCGTGAACATCCCGGCGCACGACCCCGCACCGGGGCACGCCAGGTGCTCGATCATGGACAGCTCGTCGTCGCTCATCTCCCCGGCGGCGTTGGCGCCGACCGCCTCGAACACGCTCACGACGTCGAGGGCCCGACCGGCGTACTGCCCGGGGAGGATCGACCCCCCGTACAGGAACACCGACGGGAGGTCCAGGCGCGCCGCGGCCATGAGCATGCCCGGAAGCGACTTGTCGCACCCGGCGAAGGTCACCATGGCGTCGAAGCGCTCGGCGTGCATCATCGTCTCGATCGAGTCGGCGATGACCTCGCGCGAAACGAGTGAAGCGCGCATGCCCTCGTGTCCCATGGAGATGCCGTCGGACACGGCGATGGTCATGAACTCGATCGGGTACCCGCCGGCGTCGCGCACCCCGACCTTCGAGCGCTCGGCCAGCCGGTCGAGGGTCATGTTGCACGGCGTCACCTCGTTCCACGAGGAGGCCACGCCCACCTGGGGCTTGTCCCAGTCGTCGTCGGTCATGCCGATGGCCCGGAGCATGGCCCGGGCCGGCGCGCGGGTCGGCCCGTCGGTGACGTCGTAGCTGCGGATCTTCATGCCGTGGGGCCCCGGGGGGCCCGGCGTGCCCTGCGCGTCGGCGTCCATGGGCGACCAGACTAGGGCTCGGGGACCAGCCCCCGTTCCTGGCCCTGCGCGGCGTCGATGGCACGGGCGGCGTCGGGGTCGACACGGGCGTCGTCGCCGAGGCCCCGCGCCACCACGTCGGCCACCCCCGACCCGAGGGCGTCGAGGTCGATGTCCACGCGGCCGCCGCGGTCGTCCTCGAACACGACGCGCCGACCGCTGAACCCGCGCCCGGCGAGCGGACCGAAGCCGACGAAGGCGCCGTCGCTCATCCGCACGGCCTGGACCCGGTCGAGATCCACGACGCGCCAGCGCCGCAGGATGCGCACGCCCATCCACCGCGGGCCGGCCACCACGGCGGCGCGCAGCCACACGGTCACCGCCAAGGCCAGTCCGAGCAGCGGCAGCAGCCCGAACAGGCTTCCGACGATGCTCCAGGCGAGGGCATGGCCGAAGGCCCACACGAAGAAGACGGTCACGAGCACGACCACCGCCAACGCCGCACCGCACGCCAGCGCGACGGAACGCAGGGCCAGGCGGGCGAGCCTGGCCCGGCGCAACGGCCAGACGACCTCGGCCTGGCGCCGCACGCCGCGCCCGGAGGCCGTGGGGGTGTCCTGGGGTACTCGCATACGGTCCAGGCTACGGGGCCCGCACCCCGGGCGTGGCGCGTCGGGGCCCCGGCCCCTGCGGCGAGGGGGGCGTAGAGTCCGCGCATGACCGTGGCCAGCGTGCAGCTGTTCTCCATCCCCGCCGCCGACCAGGACCGGGCCCGCGACTTCTACGCCGGCGTCCTCGGCTTCACGGTGGTGGCCGACTCCGAGATGGGCCCCGGCCGGCGCTGGGTCCAGCTGTCCCTCCCCGGTGCGCAGACCTCGATCACGCTGGTCACGTGGTTCGAGACCATGCCCGCCGGCTCACGCAAGGGGGTGGTCCTGGCGTCGGACGAACTCGACGCCGACGTGGCGCGCTTGCGCGCCCGGGGTGTGGCCGTCGAAGGCGAGATCCAGCAGGCACCGTGGGGCCGCGACGTGACGTTCGACGACCCCGACGGCAACGGGCTCGGCCTCCAAGCCCCGCCGCCGGGCGCCTGAGCGAACGCGTCGGGATCACCAGGCGGCCCCGGCGGATCGACGCGTGGCCGTCGAACTGCGCCCCGCCGGGCACGACGCGGGAGCCGAGCTGTTCGACGTGTGGGCGCGCGGCGAGCGCCTGGGTGCGGCCCGGCTGGGGCTGCGGGCGACGCTGGCCGGCGTCGCCGTGGGCATCGACGCCTCCTCCTCGTACCGGCGCGACGACATCGCCGGGCTCGTGGTGGCCCTGGTCCGGCGGGCCGCGGCGGCGGGAGCGCTCGAGGTCGAGCTCGACTCGGACTCCCTCCTCGTCCGCTACGAGGCCCGCGGGCTCGGGTTCGCCGGCAGGCTGCGCCACCCCCTGCGGGCGCCGGTGACGCTGGGCGCGGCGGCGGCCGAGGGCCCCCCGGGGCCGACGCGGCGCGCGGCCCGGGCGGCGGAGGTGGCGGCGGCGCTGGCCGGTTGGGGGATCGCCGCCGCGCCGGGGCGGTCGGCGGGGACCTTGGAACGGCTGGCCAACCGGCTGGCCATCGGCGTGGGCGCCACCGTCGACGTCACCGTGCAGTGGGCGCCGGGGCACCACGTGACCATCGGCGCCCCCGACCGGCCCGACCTCATGCCCGAGGCCCTGGCCCTCGCCGCCGACACCGCCACCGCCGTGCTCCGGCGCTTCCCCGAGCAGGCCGGCGCCGTGCGCAGCATCCGCTTCGACCGCTCCGAACGGGGGCTGAGCACCGGCCGCTACAGCGGCGTCGCCAACAGCTCGTCGGGCACGATCCACCTGACCGTCGGCTATGTCGCCGCCGACGCGCTCCTCGACGCCACGCGCCAGCGGGCCTTGGCCGACGGGCGGCCGTCCTCGGCCACCCGCGTGCGCTCGGCCGGTCCCACGTCGCCGTTCACCGTGGTCGACACCACGGTGGCCCACGAGCTGTGGCACCAGATCGAGAGCGCCTTCGAGGCCGACCACTACGCCGACACCATCGAGTTGCGCCGCGGCCTCGGTGCGGTACTCGGCGTGGAGACCCTCGAGCGCGCCGTGAAGGGCAACGAGACCGGGGCCCCGGCGTCCTGGCAGCAGGCGTTGCGCCGGCTGGCCGAGGAGGTCTCCCCCTACGCCACCACCAACACCCACGAGGCGACGGCCGAGATGTTCAAGCTGTGGTGGTGCCGCGTCGGCCCGCTCCCGCCGGTGGTGGCCCGCTTCGGCGAGCTCGTCGACCGGCTCCTGCCCCCGCCGGCGGCGCCGGGGGGAGGGGCCCCGTGAGCGCCGTGGCCCAACCCGTGGCGGCCGGCCCCGGGGTCGACGCCGGGCCTCAGCCGCGTCGGCGCCGGAGCTCGGCGGCCACGGCCTTGCCGTCGGCGCGTCCGCTCGTGGCCTGCATCACCTTGCCGGTGAAGAACCCCGCCAGCTTGTCCTCGCCCGCGCGGTAGCGCTCCCACTCGGCGGGGTTCGCCGCCAGCACCTCGTCCACCACCGCCGCCAGCGAACCGGCGCCCAGGGCCTCGAAGCCCCGGCGCTGGGCGATCTCCGCGGGATCGCCGCCGAGCTCGAGCATGTCCGCCAGCACCGCCTTGGCCTGGGTGGCGCTCAGCTCGCCGTCGTGCTCCATCCTGACGAGCGACGCGAACGAGGCGGCATCCAGCGCACGCGCCCGCTCGGCCTCGGCGGCAGCCTCGTTCGCCGCGCGCGTGAGGGCCAGCACCGGGTCGGCACCGGCGTTCACGGCCGCCACCACCAGCGCGTCGAGCCCCAGCTCCACCACGGTGGAGACCTGCTCGACGCGTGCGGGGCCGTCGGCGGGGCCGAGGAGGGCGCTGACCTTCGCCCGGCGCTCGGCCGGCATCGGCCCGAGCGACGCCGACACGTCGCGCTGCCAGGCGGGGTCGGGGACGACGGGCACGAGGTCGGGCTCGGGGAAGTAGCGGTAGTCGAACGCCTCCTCCTTCGAGCGCAGGGCGACGGTCTCGCCATGGTCCTCGTCCCAATGCCGCGTCTGCTGCACGACGGCGCCGCCGTCCTCGAGCAGCGCCACCTGCCGGTCGATCTCGTAGTCGACGGCCCGGCCGAGCGAACGCAGCGAGTTCAGGTTCTTGATCTCACAACGCGTGCCCAGCTCGGCGGTCCCGGCCCGGCGCACCGAGACGTTGGCGTCGACACGCAGCGAGCCCTCCTCCATGCGGCCGTCGGACGCATCGGCGGCGACGAGGATCCCGCGCAGCTCCGACACGTACAGGCGCGCCTGGGTCGAGGAGCGCAGGTCGGGGGCGGACACGATCTCGACGAGCGGCACCCCGGCCCGGTTGTAGTCCACCAGGGCGTGCTCGGCATCGTGGATCCGGCCCCCGCCGCCCACGTGCGTCGTCTTGCCCGTGTCCTCCTCCATGTGGGCGCGCACGATGCCCACCCGGGTGCCGTCGGGGAGGTCGAGGAAGCCGTCGACGTTGATGGGCGCGTCGTACTGCGTGATCTGGAAGTCCTTGGGCATGTCGGGATAGAAGTAGTTCTTCCGGTGGAACAGCGATGGACGGATCTCGCAGTGCAGCGCCGTCCCGATGCGCATGGCGAGCTCGACGGCGCCGGCGTTCAACACCGGCAGCGACCCCGGGAGCCCGAGGCACACCGGGCACACGTTGGTGTTGGGCTCCTCCCCGAAGGCGTTGCGGCACCCGCAGAAGAGCTTGGTCCTCGTCTTGAGCTCGCAGTGCACCTCGAGCCCGATGACCGACTCCCACGCCCCCGGCGCGCTCATCGGGCGAGCACCCGGGGCGCGGACAGCGCGGGGGCGGCGTCCTCGAGGGCCGCCGCCGCCCGGAACAAGACGGCCTCGCCGAGGGCCGGGGCGAGCACCTGCACGCCCACCGGGAGCAGGCCGTCGTCGGTGCCGAAGGGCACGCTGATCGCCGGGTGCCCGGCCAGGTTCGACGGGACGGTGCACACGTCGGACAGGTACATGGCCCACGGGTCGTCCACCTTGGCCCCGAGGGCGAACGCCGTCGTGGGCGTCGTCGCCCCGAGCAGGACGTCGGCATGCTGGTAGGCGGCGGCCAGCGCGTCGATGATGAGCGTGCGGACCTTCTGCGCCTGCCCGTAGTACGCGTCGTAGTACCCCGCGCTCAGCGCGTAGGTGCCGAGCATGATGCGGCGCTTCACCTCGGGCCCGAATCCCGCGGCCCGCGTGGCGCTGTTCATGGCCTCGGCGGTGTCGGCCTCGACGCGCAACCCGTAGCGCACGCCGTCGTAGCGGGCCAGGTTCGACGACGCCTCCGCCGGCGCCACGAGGTAGTACGCGGGCAGGCCGAGGCGCAGCTCGGGGACCGAGCGCTCCTCGACGTGGGCGCCCGCCGCCGCCAGGACCTCCGCCGCCTGGCGCACCCGGGCGCCGACCGCCGGGTCCACCCCGTCGAGCAATTCGGCGAGCACCCCGACGCGCAGCCCGTCGACACCCTGGTCGCAGCGCTCCGCGCAGCGCGGCGAGGGGCGCTCCAGGCACGTCGAGTCGCGGGGGTCGTCCCCGGCGATGACGTCGAACAGGGCGGCGGCGTCGAGGACGCTGCGGGTGATCGGCCCCACCTGGTCGAGCGAGCTGGCGAACGCCACCAGGCCGTAGCGCGACACGGTGCCGTAGGTGGGCTTCATGCCCACGACGCCGCACAGGGCGGCCGGCTGGCGGATCGACCCGCCGGTGTCGGATCCCAACGCCATCGGCACCAGTCCGGCCGCCACGGCCGCCGCCGAGCCACCCGACGACCCGCCCGGCACACGCTCGGGGTCATGCGGATTGCGGGTGGGACCGAACGCCGAGTTCTCCGTGGACGATCCCATGGCGAACTCGTCGAGGTTCGTCTTGCCCACGACCACCGCGCCGGCGGCGCGCAGCTTCTCGACGACGGTGGCGTCGTAGGGCGGCCGCCAGCCTTCGAGGATCCGCGACGAGCACGTGGTGGGGACCCCACGCGTGCACAAGTTGTCCTTCACCGCCACGGGGACGCCGGCCAACGCCCCGGCCGCCTCCCCGGCCGCCACCCGGCGATCGATCTCCGCGGCCTCGGCGAGTGCGCTGTCGTGCAGGACGGTGAGGAACGCGTGCAGCACGCCGTCGTGCTCGTCGATGGCCTCGAGGTGCCGTTGGACGACGGCGGCGGCCGACGGGTCCCCGCGCCGGACCCCGGCGGCGATCCCCAGGGCGGGCGCGGCGCGCCCGGAGGTCGACGGGTCGGTCATCGTCCCCTTCCCGGACGCCGGGCATCGTCGCCTTGGCGGTGGCGGGTCACGGGGCCTCCCCCAGGATCGGCGGGACGCGGAAGCGGTTGTCTTCGACGGCGGGTGCCTGGGCGAGGACCTCCGCCCGGTCGAGGGACGGGCCGGGCTCGTCGGCGCGCAGCACGTTGCGCAACGGCAGGGGGTGCGCGGTGGGCTCGACTCCCCGGGTGTCGAGCGCCGCCACCTGCGCGGCGTGCTCGAGCACCACCGCCAGCTGCTGGGCGTAGGTGTCAAGCTCCTCGTCGGTCAAGTCGATGCGGGCGAGCCGGGCCACGTACGCCGCGTCCGCACGCGTGAGGCGGCCGCCGGCCATCAGCCAGCCGTCCCCGCCACCATCCCGTCGCGGGTGGCGGTCCCGAGGACCTCCCGCGCGAAGCCAACCGTGCGTGCGGTGACCAGCTCGGCGTCGTGGTCGAGCGTGGCCACGTGGTAGCTGTGCTCCAGCCACACCCGCTCGACGGGGCCGGACACGCCGGCCACGAGCACGTCGCCCGACGACGAGGGCACGACGTGGTCCTCCCGGCTCGACAGCAGCAGGACGGGGCACGAGATGTGGCCGAGCCGGGCGGCCACGGCGTCGATCCCCTCGAAGAACGAGAGGGCGGCGGCGATGGGCGTCCCGGGGTAGGCGGATTCGACCGACCCCTCCTGGGCGATGTCGGAGCCCACCCCCGGGGCGACCTCGGTCCCCGACGCCAGGACCCCCCGCAAGACGTCGCGGAAGCTGTCGGCGGGGGGGTCGACGAACGGGTTCACGAGCACCAGCCCGCGCACCTCGGCGTGGTGCTCGGCCAGCCAGCAGGCCAGCGTCCCCCCCATGGACAGCCCGACGAGGACCACCTCGTCGCAGCGCCCCGCCAGGCGACGGTAGGCGGCGTCCGCCGCCTCGGCGTAGTCGGACCACCGTGTGGGGATCATGTCCTCGACCGACGTCCCGTGGCCCGGCCACAGGGGGAGGTCGACGGTGAACCCGTCCGCCGCCAGCGCGCCGGCCAGGGGCCGCATCGACTGCGGGTTCCCGGTGAAGCCGTGCATCACGAGCGCGCCGGCCCGCCCCCCGTCATGGGTGAACGGCTCGGCACCGGGGATCACAGGGGCGGGCACGGGGGGTCATGCTACGCGACGGGGAGGAGCGCAGGACCCAGCGGGCCCCCGCCGACGCCCCCGTCGGTGGTGCCGACGATCGGCGGACGCGCCGGGGCGCCGGGTAGGGTGATGCGACCTTCGACGACACCGACGGCGAGCCGCCCGACACAAGGAGTGCAGCAGCAATGGCCCAGTTCCCGTTCCTGAGCGACGAGTGGGTGGACGAGGCGCGCAAGATCCGCGAGGAGTTCGAGGGCCAGGCGGCCACCGTCCCCCACCAGGTACGCATGAACCTCGTCATCACCGAGGTGCCCTTCGGCGAGGGCGCCATCGACGCCCACATGGACACCAGCGACGGCAGCGTGCGCCTCGAGACGGGCCACATCGATCCCGTCGACCTGAAGGTCACCGTGGACTACGCCACCGCCAAGGCCATCCTGGTGGAGGGCAACGCCCAGGTGGGCATGCAGGCCTTCATGCAGGGCAAGGTCAGGGTCGAGGGAGACATGGCCAAGCTCATGGGCCTCGGGGGGGCACCGGCGGACGACACCGCCGCCGCCGTCGCCCAGCGCCTGCGAGAGATCACCCAGTAGGCCCCGGACGTCCCCCCGCGAGGGGCGCGCCCGGCGACGCCCCCCGGGGCCGGCCTTCGGCGACCGCCCGGCGACGCCCCCGGGACGTCAGGCGCTCTCGGCCGGGAACTGGTCGGCCCCGTCGGGGAGCCCGACGCCGACCATCGGCCGGTGCTCGGCGGCGTCGCCGAGCAGGTCGACCCCGGGCACCACGGCGCGGTCGGTCGAACGGGACATGGCCGCGGCCACGATGCCCAGGGCGGCCACGGCGCCGCCCACCAGGTACGCCGCGTGGAACGAGCCCAGGAGGGCGGCCGTCCCGTGTCCCTTGTCGGTGGCCGCCTGGACGGTCTGCATGACCTGGATGCCGGCCACGGTGCCCACCTGGTTCATGAGCTGCTGGGAGGCGGCAGCGGTGCCCAGGTCGGCAGGGGAGAACTCGTTGGCCACCGTGGCCGACAAGCTCGGCGACGCCACCCCGAGGCCCACCCCCGACAGCACGAGCGCCAGCTCCACCAGGACGAGGCCTGTGCCGTGGCCGGCGAGGGCGAACACCCCCATGGACAGCACCACGGCGGACGTGCCGATGACCGCCGACGTCCGCTCCCCGATGCGCACCGCCAGGTAGCCGGCGAAGGGGGCGAGGGCGGAGAAGACGATGGGGCGCGGCAACGACAAGAACCCGACGGCCGACTGGTCGTGCGCGTAGCCGAACACCTCCTCCAACAGCAGCGGGGTGAGGAAGAAGGCGCCGAGGTAGGCGAAGTTGGCACATGTCTGGGCGGCGATGGGGAACACGAAGTTCCGCTTGTGCAGGTAGCGCAAGGGGAAGATGGGCTCCGCCGCCCGGCGTTCGGCGGACCGGAAGACGGCGGCCGCCGCCACGGAGACGGCGAACGACGCCAGCACGGCGGTGCTCGACCAGCCCCACGCCGGCCCGCGGTTCAAGGCGAACAGGAAGGCCCCGACGCACAGGGCGATCGATCCCGCCCCGGCCCAGTCGAGCTCGAGCTCGCCGCGCGGAACGTGGCGCCGACCCGCGGCGCGCTCGGGGAGCACGGCCATGGCCAGAACGGCGGCCACGGCGAGCAGGGGGGCCTGCAAGAAGAACATCCACCGCCAGCCGAACACCTGGATCACCGGCCCGCCGACGGCGACGCCGATGACCGGACCCCCGGCGCCCACGAGCGACCAGAAGCCCAGCGCCTTCACCCGGTCGTGCTTGTGGAACACCGACAGGACGAGGGCCATGGACGCCGCCCCGATGGACGCGCCCACCATGCCGCCGAGCACCCGGGCGGCGATGAGCACGCCGGCGTTCGGTGCCGTGGCCGACAGGAGCGCGGCCACGATCTCGGCGCTGATGCCCGCCATGAACAGGCGGCGGTGGCCGAAGAGGTCCCCGGCCTTGCCCACGAGCGGCGCCACCACGCCGAAGGCGAGCATGGGCCCGGTCACCACCCACGTGATGGCCCCCAGGCTCGTGTGCAGGCCTTTGGCGACCTGGGGCAACGCCACGACGAAGACGGTGAACAGGAGGTTGGTGGCGAGCAGGCCCGACAGCGCCACCCACAGGACCCACCACCGGTACCGGGGGCTCGACCGGGCCCGGGACCCGATGGCGTCGAGCAGCGGGCCGAGCACCCGCACGCGGGCGCGCTGCTCGGCGGGGGGTGGGGCGGGGGGGCTCACGGCCGCCCCAGGCTACCGCCGGGGCACCGCGCGGCGCCCCGGCCGGCTCACGCGAACAGCGGCGGGAGCTCCTTGGCCAGAGCGTCGACGGACCAGCGATCGCCCTTGTCGATGGTGTCGGTCATGGTCCACGGGGCGAACCGCCGCACCTGGCCACCCTGGATGAACAGCACCTGGCCGGTGAGCGGACAGCCCTCGGTGCCGAGGTAGGCCACGAGGGGCGAGATGTTCGCCGGGTTCCACACGTCGAAGGCGCCGGGGTCGTTCGGTGCGGCCACGATGTCGCCGAGACCCGGCGTCTGCTCGGTCATGCGGGTGCGCGCCGCGGGGGCGATGGCGTTGACCCGCACGCCGTAGCGGCTGAGCTCCTGGGCGGCGATCACGGTGAAGGCGGCGATGCCCGCCTTGGCGGCCCCGTAGTTCGTCTGGCCCGGGTTGCCGAGCAGGCCGGAGGTGGACGAGGTGTTGACGATGCTGGCGCGCACGTCGCGCCCCTCTTTGACCTGCTCCCGCCAGTAGGCCGCCGCGTGGCGGGTGGGGACGAAGTGGCCCTTCAGATGGACGTGGATGACCGAGTCCCACTCGGCCTCGGACATGTTGACGAGCATCTTGTCCCGAAGGATGCCGGCGTTGTTCACGAGCACGTGCACGGCGCCGAAGGCCGCCACCGCCGTGTCGACCAGGTGCTTGCCGCCGTCCCAGTCGGCGACGTCGTCGGCGCTGGCCACGGCCTCACCGCCCATCGCCGTGATCTCGTCCACCACCTGCTCGGCGGCCGTCCGGTCGTCGCCGGAGCCGTCGATCGCGCCGCCGAGGTCGTTCACCACGACTTTGGCGCCCTCGGCGGCGAACAGCAGGGCGTGCTCGCGCCCGATCCCCCGCCCGGCGCCCGTGATGATCGCCACCCGCCCTTCGAGCGCACCCATGTCCCGCGTCCTCCCCTGGTCCCCCGGCGTCCACCGCGAGTTCGGCGTTCCCTGCCCGTCGGGCCGCCCTACCGTCCGGGCACGCGGCCCGGCGCCGGCTGGTCCCCGGCCCCCCGGGCGCCGCCCACGTTGACAGGGTGACGTGAGGGGGTCAAGCGAACCGTGCGCCCGGGCGGCGCGCCGGGAGCGTCCTTCCACGGCGCCACCAACCGGCGGACCTCGGCGCGCTCGCCCGCCACGATGACGTACTCGAGGTTGCTCAGCCGCCCCACGGACCCCACCCGTTGGCCCGCCGGGTTGTGGATGCCGATGCGGGCGCCCACGTAACGCGCCGAGGTGAAGGCCAGGACCTCGACGTGCCCGCGCACGCGGCAGACGTCGACGAGGGCCTCGAGGTCCATCCACGACTCGTCGTTGTACGACAGCACGAGCACGCGGGCCCGGGCGTCGCGCACCACCTGGGCGAGGGCACCGGGCATGGTGCGGCGCGAGTTGAAGGCGCTGCGGGGGCCGTCGCGGATGTCGGTCCGCTTGCAGGCCACGCCGTAGTGGTCGGGGGCGTCCCACGCCACGAGCGTCTCCCAGATGTGGTAGTTGGCCTCGTAGCGGTGCTGGTTGTAGGGGGGGTCGAGGTACGCCAGGTCGAAGGGGCCGAGCTCGCCCACGAGCGTGCAGGCGTCGGCGCGCTCGGCCCTGCCCGGCCCGGCGAGCAGCACCGGCGGGCGGAGCTCGAGCGGGCGGAACGAGCGCTGCGACCAGCGCTTGACGTAGGCCATCTGCACGCCCGTGGTCGAGTCGACCCGGTCGGCGGCCTCGAGCAGGCTGGCCAGGAGCACCGGTTCGAGGGGGGAGCCCCGGTACTCGCGCTCGATGGCGTCGCGCACGGCGTCGATGCGCTCCCCGTTCGCCGGCTGGAAGAAGCGCGCCCGCTCGCAGAAGGTCTCCGTCACGTACCCCGGGCGCCCGGGCACGGCGTTGAGGTGGGCCACGGCCCGCCCGAGGGCGCCGTCGTCGAAGGTGCGGGCGTCGGTGGCCACGTAGCACTGGGCCAGCACCCACGAAAAACGGGTGGCGTCGACGGCGGTGACCTGCGCCCCCCCGGCCTTGAACGCCTGGGCCACCCGCGTCGTGCCGGTGAACAGGTCCAGGGCGCTGCGCGCCCGGGCCCGCCCGGCGATCGTGGCCAGGACGGGAACGAGGCGCCGCTTGGAGCCGAGGTACTTGATCACCCCGGGGCGCCGCCGGGCGCCAAGTGCTCGGTGAACCACGCCGAGGCCAGGCTCGCCACCGCCTCGAGGGCGCCGGGCTCCTCGAAGAGATGGGTGGCCCCGGCGACGACCTCGAGGCGCGACTCGCACTGCAGTCGGCTCCGGGCCTCGGCGTTGAGCTCGAGCACGACGGTGTCGTCGCCGCCCACGATGAGCAGGGTGGGGGCCCGCACCCAGCGCAGCGCGTCCCCCGCCAGGTCGGGACGCCCGCCGCGCGACACCACGGCGCGTACGTCGATCCCGGGGCGGGCCGCCGCCACGAGCGCGGCGGCCGCTCCGGTGCTCGCGCCGAAGAAGCCCACCGGCAGCCCGCGCAGCGCGGCGGTGCTGCGCACCCATGTCGTGGCGGTGGCCAGGCGCAGGCCGAGCTCGGCCACGTCGAAGACATTGGCCCGATCTCGCGCCTCGTCGGGGGTGAGGAGGTCGAACAGCAGCGTGGCCATGCCGGCGTGCTGCAGGACGCGGGCCACCGACTGGTTGCGGGGGCTCGAGCGGCTCGAGCCGCTGCCGTGGGCGAACAGCACGAGCCCGAGCGCGCCGTCGGGCACCGACAGCTCGCCGGGCAGGCGGTGGGCGCCGACGGGGACCTCGACGGGGCGCGCCAGGGGGGCGCCCGAGGTCCCGGACCAGGCGGCCGCGCCGTCGTCGGCCCGAGGCTCGTCGAGGGGCGGGTCGTCATCGTCGTCGGCCCGGCGCCGGGCGGCCACGGCCACGAGGCGCGCCACCTCCTGGTCGGACACCTGGTGGAAGTCGACGTACCACTCGCTGATGCCGAAGAACTGCTCGGTCACCTCGCAGCACACCACCTCGTCGGCCACGGCACCGAGGGCCTCGACGGCACCCGGCGGGCCCACGGGCACGGCCAGCACCACCCGGCGCGCCCCGCGCCGGCGCATGACCTCCACCGCGGCGCGCGCCGTGTACCCGGTGGCGAGCCCGTCGTCGACGACAATGGCGGTGCGTCCCCCGACCGGCACCGGCGGCCGGTCGCCGCGGTACACGCGCAGGCGGCGGTCGAGCTCGGTGCGCTCGCGCGCCGCCACGGCGGCAATCACGTCCTCGGCCACCCCGAGCTGCTCGACCAGGGGGGCGTTCACCAGGTGCACGCCGCTCTCGCCGATGGCCCCCAGGCCCAGCTCGGGCTGGTTCGGGTGGCCCAGCTTGCGCACCACGACCACATCGAGGGGGGCGTCGAGCGCCGCGGCGATCTCGAAGGCGACAGGGACGCCGCCGCGCGCCATGCCCTCGACCACGGGGTGTTCGGGGGCCAGGTCCTCGAGCAGGAGCGCCAGCCTCCGGCCGGCGTCGCTGCGGTTGAGGAAGGCCATGGCGCGTCCCCCGACGGCCCTAGCCCCGGCCCGAGCCGAAGCGCCGCAGCCACCAGCCGGGGTCCCGGGCGTGCGCATGGAAGTGGTCGGGGATCTGGCGCATCACCGCGTCGAGCGACCACCCCCCGGCCCCGAGGACCTCGTCGGCCACCCGGCCGAGGGCCTCCAGCATGTGGTCGAGGTCGCCGGGCGGCGGATCGGTGGCGTGCGTCCGCCACACCACCATGGGGACGCCGCACACCTCGCAGTCGGCCACCCAGCACACGTCATCGTCGTGGTACCAGGTGGTCAGCCGCGCCGCCTGGCACAACTCGCAGTCGGCCACCGGCCTACTTGCTGTAGAGGGTGATGGTCGAGCCCGCGGGCACCGACGTGCCGGCCGCCGGGTTCGTCTGGAACACCCTTCCCGACAGCGGGCCCTGGTTGGTGCCCGGGACGAGGCCGACGTTCTCGAGCGCAGTGATGGCGTCCGACACCGTCATCCCGATGACGTCGCTCGGGATGACCACCGGCGGCGGGCCCTGCGAGATGGTGACGGTCACCGTGGCCCCCTCGGGGGCGGTGCTCTGGGGGCTCCAGCTCACCACCTGGCCCGAGGGGACCGTGGTGCTGTACTGGTTGACGCAGTTGGCCACCAGGCCCACGGCCTTGAGCGCGGTGGTCGCCCCGGTGCAGGTGGACCCCGTGAGCGGCGGGATGGATTCGATCGGCGGCCCCGAGGACACGGTCACGTCCACCGCCGACCCCCAGGGCACCAGGCCCTTGGGATTCCAGTCGATGACACCGCCTTGCGCCGTGGTCGTCGAGTTGACGTCGGAGCACGCCGCCTGGAGGTGCGCCTGCTTGAGCACCGTGGCGATGGCCGGGCAGTCCCCGGTCACGGCGTGCAGGTCGGGCACCATCACCGGCGGCGGCCCCGACGACAGCACCACCGACACCGTGCTCCCCTCCTTGAGCCGCCTGCCCGGCGGCGGCGTCTGGCTGAGGATCACCCCGGCGCCCACCGGGATCGACGACTGGCGCCCGCCCACGACGATGCGGAAGTGCGAGGCGTGCACCTTGAGCGTCGCCTCGGGGGTGGTGAGGCCGACCAGGCTGGCCAACTTCCGGGTGGGGGTGAACGGCTTCTCCTTCACCAAGAACAGCGCGCCCCCCGTGCCCAGGAGCCCCGCCACGAGCACCACGGCAGCGGTGACCCACGGCCATCGGCGCCGGCGGCGGCGCGGGGCATGGACGACGGCCCCGTCGGCGCCGCGCGCGCCGGCGGCCAGGACCTCGGGCGCCAGCATCCCGTGCTCGGTGCGGTCGTCGCGTTCGAGACCGGCCGGGCGCGCCGGGGCGAGCCCCTGCCCGCCGGCGCCGGCGAGGGGAAGGCGTTCGGGCCGGGGCAGCTCGGGGGTGAGGGCGCGCAGGCGCTCGGCCAGGGCGGCGGCGTCGAGGCGGTCGCCGACGTCGGGGGCGGCGGCCGCGTCCAACACCTCGGCCAGGGGGCCGAGGGCGTCGTGCCCCGGCAGCCGCTCACCCACCCGGGCCATGAGCGTGGCGATCGTCGTCTCCGCGGCGAAGGGCACCGAGCCCGTCACCGCCTCGTAGAGCACGAGCGCCAGCGAGTACACGTCGGCCCGACCGTCGACGGCGCGCCCGAGCGCCTGCTCGGGGGCGGCGTAGCGGGCGGTGCCCACCGTGGCGCCCGCCGGCTCGGTGAGCGCGGCCTCGGCGAGGGCCCGGGCCAGGCCGAAGTCGGCGATGCGCAACCGCCCTTCGTCGTCGAAGAGCAGGTTGGCCGGCTTGACGTCGCGGTGGACGAAGCCGCGGCCGTGGGCGTAGGCGAGCCCTTCGGCGGCCTGGAGCCCGACCACCACGGCCTGGGAGACGCTCAGGCGCCGGCCGTCGTCGAACATGTCGCGCAGGGACCCGCCCCCGAGGTATTCCATGACCAGGAACGGCCCCCGCGCGTCCTCGCCCCAGTCGTGCACGGCGAGCACGTGGGCATGGGCCAGGGCGGCGGCCGACTGCGCCTCGGCGCGGAAGCGGCGCAGGAAGCCCTCGTCCTCCGCCAGGCCGGGGTGCAGCACCTTGATGGCCACCCGGCGCTGCAGGGTGGTGTCCCACGCCGCGTAGACGTGCGCGGACGCCCCGCTGCCGAGCGCGGATTCGATCCGGTAGCGGCCCGCGAGGACCCGCCCGATGGATTCGGTGGTCGTGGCCATGGGTCCGCGCCCAGGCTACCGACGCCCGGGTGCCCACCGGTGGACGGTGGACGGCCACCCGCCGTGAACGACACGCCAGGCCGCGCCGGGACGCTCCCGCCACCGCCCGCCTCAGGACGCGGGCCGCTCCCCGGTCTCGAGCAACTCGACGAAGCGAGACCCGTCCACGATGGGAATCCCCAGCTCCTCGGCCTTCTTGAGCTTGGCCGTCCCCGGCTCCCGGCCGAGCACGACGGCCCACGTGCGGGACGACACGCTTCCGGGCGACTTCCCTCCGCGCGCGAGGATCGCCTCCTCCGCTTCCTCCCGGGTGTACCCGTCGACCGTCCCGGTGACGACGACGGACCGCGACGCCAGTGTCTGGGGGAGCAGGGCGGGGGCGGCTCCCCCACCCGCCCTGCGGCCACCGGGATCGGGTGTCACCCCAGCCCCGGCAGCGGCGGACGGACGGGCGCCGGGTTCGACGAGGCTCACCCCGGCGCGCCGCAGCTTGTCGAGGACGGCACGGTTCGAGGCCGACGCCAGGAATTCGACGACGCTGTCGGCGATCACCGGTCCGATGCCCTCGACCGCTGCCACTTCGCCGACATCGGCCGCCGCCAGCGCGTCGAGGGATCCGTAGGCGCGCGCCACCGCTCGCGCCCCGGTCGGCCCGAGGTGGCGGATCCCGAGCCCGACGAGCAGGCGGCTGAGCGGCCGGCCCTTGGAGGCCTCGATGGCGCGCAGCAGGTTGTCGACCGACAGGTCGGCGAAGCGCTCGACGCCGAGGAGCCCGGCGGCGTCGAGGGCGTACACGTCGCCGATGTCCAACAGCAGCGCCGCCCCCACGAGCTGGGCCACGCGCTTTTCCCCGAGGCCTTCGATGTCCATGGCGCCCCGGGACGCGAAATGGACGATGCGCTGAACGCGCTGGGCCGGGCAGTCGAGGTTGGTGCAGAACGTGTCGCTCTCCCCAGGGAGCCGCACGAGCGGCCCGCCGCAGCTCGGGCACGTCGTCGGGAACTGCCAGCGGCGCGCTCGCTTCTTGCGCAGCGACAGCACGGGACCGACCACCTCGGGGATCACGTCGCCCGCCTTGCGCACGGTCACCGTGTCGCCGCGCCGCACGTCTTTGAACCGGACTTGGTCCTCGTTGTGCAGGGTGGCGAGCCCCACGGTCGACCCCCCGACGAACACCGGCTCCAGGACGGCGAACGGCGTCGCCCGGCCCGTGCGCCCGATGGACACCATGATGTCGAGCAGCGTGGTGGTGCGCTCCTCGGGTGGGAACTTGAACGCGATGGCCCACCGCGGCGCACGCGACGTCGTGCCCAGGCGCCGCTGCAGCCCGAGGTCGTCCACTTTCACCACGACCCCGTCGATCTCGTAGTCGAGGTCGTGGCGATGTTCCTCCCACCGGCGGCAGTAGGCCTCCACGTCCGCCGTGCCGTGGACGAGGGTGATCTCCGGGTCCACCGGCAAACCGCACGCCCGCAGCAGGTCGAGCGCTTCGCTGTGGCGCGCCACGACGGGGCCGCCGTCGATGGCGCCGAGCTGGTAGGCCCAGAACGACAGGTCGCGCGACGCGGTGATCCGGGCGTCCTTCTGCCGCAACGATCCGGCAGCCGAGTTGCGCGGGTTGGCGAAGGTCTTCAGGCCGGCCTCGAGCTGGCGGCGGTTCAACTCCTCGAACGACGACACCGGCATGTAGATCTCGCCGCGCACCTCCATGAGGGCGGGCACCGGCCCGAGCCGTTTGGGCCACCGCAGGCGTTCGGGGACGGCCTTGACGGTGGCGACGTTCTGCGTGACATCGTCACCCGTCACCCCGTCGCCGCGGGTGGCCGCCTGGAGCAGCCACCCTCCCTCGTACGTCAGCGACATGGCCAACCCGTCGATCTTCAGCTCGCACACGTAGGCGGCGTCGGCCGTCTCGGGCGCCACGCGCCCCATGCGCTCGAACCACTCGTGCAATTGCTCGATCCCGAAGGCGTCGTCGAGGCTCATCATGGGGCTGCGGTGGGTCACCGGCGAGAACAGCGGCGACCGGCCGCCGCCCACGCGACGAGTCGGCGACTCGGGGGTCACGAGGTCGGGGTGGCGCTCCTCGATGCCGAGCAACTCCTCGACCAGCGCGTCGTAGTCGGCGTCGGTGATCTCGGGGGAGTCGAGTTGGTAGTAGCGATCGTCGTGGTAGGCGATCAGCTCGCGCAGCTGGTGCGCCCGACGCGCCGGTTCTGCGGATTCGGTCCCGGTCCCCGACATGCGCGGCAGCGTACCGGGACTACCGGTCGGTGGCGGGGGCCGATCCGACGACGACGTCGGGATCGGCGTCGTCGTACAGAGCCACGGTCTGGCCCGGCGCCACGAGCCGCTGGGGCTCGTCGAAGCGCACGGTGGCGTCGTGCCACGTGCACGGCGCGGCCGGTCCGTGGGCGCTCGTCTGCGCCCGGGCCCGTGCCCCGGGGGCGAGGGGCGCACCGATCCAGGTCGCGGAGCCGACGGCGACCGTGCGGGACACGGCGCGCTCCGCCCCGCCGACGGTGATGCGGCCCCCGGCCACGTCCACGGACAAGGCGTAGCGCCGCGTGCCGTCCCCGGCCACCCCGAGGCCCCGGCGCTGGCCGACGGTCACGAGCTCGGTGGCGGGTACCGTCCCCACCACGGCGCCGCTGCAGGCGTCCACGAGCTCGCCGGCGTGCAGTGCCAGGCGCTCGCCGAGGAACCCCCGGCGCCCGGTGGCCGAGTGGATGAAGCACACGTCCTGGCTGTCGGGCTTCGCCGCCGTGCGCAGGCCCAGGTCGGCGGCAATGGCCCGCACCTGTGTCTTGGTCAGCTCTCCGACCGGGAACACGACGTGGGCGAGCTGCGCTCGACGGAGCACGGACAGGACGTAGGACTGGTCCTTGCGGCGATCGACGGCGCGCTGCAGCCTCGGCCCGTCGGACGCGGCGGACACGCGGGCGTGGTGGCCGGTGGCCAGCGCGTCGAACCCCAGGCGGCGGGCCCGCTCGAGCAGGAGCCCGAACTTCACGTGGCGGTTGCACTCGATGCACGGGTTGGGCGTGCGACCCGACGCGTGGTCCGCCACATAGGGATCGACGACGGATTCGTCGAAGGCGTCGGTGAAGTTGAACACGTGGTGGTCCACGCCGAGCTGTGCGGCCACCCGCCGGGCGTCCTCCACGTCGGCCACCGAGCAGCAGCCGCTGTCGGACTCGCCCCCCCAGAGCTTGAGCGTGGCCCCGACGACCTCGTGTCCGCGGCGCGCCAGGAGGGCGGCCGCCACCGACGAGTCGACCCCTCCGGACATGGCCACCAGGACGCGCACGGACGCCAGCGTAGGGCGGCGGTGGGTCGCGGCCAGAAGCCGGCCGGCGCGTGCGGCCCGCCACCGGGTCCCGACGGCGCGCCGCGTCCGGCCGTGTGGTGGCGCGCAATTCCCGCGCAACGGTCGCTGGATCGGGCCGTTCTCGCTCGCAGACCATCACCACTGAGCGCGATGATCAGACCGCTGGGTGCGGTCACCGCCCGGTTTCGTCAGAAGGGACCCTGTGACGCGCGCCGTAGGAAGCTTCGAGCATCGAGCAGCGATCCTCACCGCATGGCAGCGGCGCTGCGAGGACCATGATCTCGACCCGGCGCGCTGCACCGGGAGCGAAGCCCAATCCTTGGTGCAGGCCCTGGTCACGGCGTTCCAGGCGGGCTCGCCCACGGCCGAGCTGGGTCGCGCCGGGCGAGCGTGGGGATCGCTGTCGTCGTCACCGGCGCAGGCACTGCGCTTGGTGGCCTGCCTGCGCGAGGTCCTCATGGAGACGTGGCCGGTCCCGGCGCACGGCAGCGAGACCGCGGCGCCGACGGAGAGCCCCGGGGCGGGCGAGGGCGACGCCGCCGCGGCCCACCAGCGCCCTGGCGTTGCTGAGGCCCTCGAGGCTCGTGAGACCAGTGTGCCGAACGGGACGGGATGGACGGGCACGGTGCCCACACCAGCGGTGCTGGCCGTGCTCGACCGGCTCATGCTCGACGCCGTCGACGCCGCGTCGGGAACGTTGCGGGCCGAGGCGCGCACCGACGCCCTCACGGGCTGCGCCAACCGGTTGGCGTTGCGCGAGGAACTGGTCCGGGCGCTCGGCGCGGCGACACGCTCGGGCCTCGACCTCGCGGTGGCGGTGATCGACCTCGACGGACTGAAGGCCATCAACGACACCGGCGGGCACGCGGCGGGAGACGCCGCGCTGCGATCGCTGGCGTCGACCCTGCGGGGATCGCTGCGCGCCGTGGACACCGTGTACCGCACGGGCGGGGACGAGTTCGTGGTCGTGTCCCCCCTCACCGATGCCGCGGGCGCCGCCGCCATGCTGCGCCGCGCCACCCGGGCCGGCGCCCCGGCGTTCAGCTGGGGGGTGGCCGGCCTGCACGAGACCGGCGGGGAGGCATTCGCCGACGGTGCCGTCCTGATGGCCACGGCCGACGCCGACCTCTACGAACGCCGACGGAGGCGGCGCGCCGTGCCCGCCGACCCGGCGCGCGCCGCGCAGCACGAGCACCCGGGGCGGCCCTCGCCAGCGCGCCGGACGCGGCGCTTCGCCGCCCACCGGGGCAAGGCCCTGGCCCCGACGGTGGCGGTGCTGGTGCTGGGCACCACGGCCGCGTTCGGCTTGGCCGGGGCCGTCCACCACCCCCCGGCGGTCCCGGGCGCCGCCACCCCGGGCGCCGCCACCCCGGGATCCGGGCTCGCCCTCGGGCCGGGCGCGCAAGGAGGGGCGCGCCCGAGACCGCACATCGGTGGACGCCAGAGCATCGACGCCGGGGTGCCGGCGCCCGACGTCACCGCGCCCGTCCCGACCGGGGCGGGGGGCCGGGAGCCGCGGACGCGCCCGCCGGCCTCGGACCGCACCGTGTCGACGCACCTGCCGGCGCCGAGCACCGTCGTGCCCGAGCCGACGACCACCGTCCCCGCCCCGCCGTCGACCGTCGACCCGGTGGTCCCGACCCCGGGAGCCCCGTCCGGCGCCCCCGGGACTCCGGTGACCCCCGGGAACGCCACCCCGTCAGCCCCGGCGCCACCCGCCCCGCCCCCCCGTGGCGCCCCGACGCGCTGTGGCGGCGGGCGCACGGACCACGGAGGGGCCTGGCACGGCGACGGCGACCACGGCGACGGCGACGGCGACCACGGGGACGGGTGGCCACCAGGCGCAGGCGACACCCACTGCGACAGTCCGCCCCGACATCCGGCGGGTCACGCGCGTAGCTGCTCGACGACCTTGGGCAGCTCGGCGAGCACCACATCGACATCGGCGTCGGTCGTCGTCCAGCCCAGCGACAAGCGCAACGCCGACCTCGCCTCCGGGCCCGAGACGCCCATGGCCAGCAGCACGTGACTCGCCTCGAGGGCGCCGCTGGCGCACGCCGCCCCGCCCGAGGCGCAAATGCCGGCGTCGTCCAGGAGCAGCAACACCTCCTCCTGCTCGACGCCGGGGAGCAGCACGTGGCAGCTCCCCGCCGTCTTGCCTCCCCGGTCGGACACGGCCCCCAGGGTGCGCACCCCCGTCTCGACGATGTCGGGGACGGCGGCGCGCAACCCGTCGGCCAGGCGGTCGCGCAGCCCGGTGACGCGTTCGACCTCGTGGGCGCGTCGGTCCGTGGCCGTGCGCAGCGCCGCCGCCATGCCGACGATGCCGGCCACGTCGTGGGTCCCGGGCCGCCGGCCCCGCTCCTGGGCCCCGCCGTGGGTCACCGCCGCCACCCGCGCCGCACCGCGCACGATGAGCGCGCCCGACCCCTTCGGGCCCCCGAACTTGTGGGCGCTCACCGACACGAGGTCCGCAGCCGAGGCGAGGTCGGCCACGTCCAGCCAGCCCACCGCGGCCACCGCGTCGGTGTGCACCAGCGCCCGCGGGGCACGGGCGCGCACCGCGGCGGCCACGGCGGCCAGGGGCTGCACGGTGCCCACCTCGTTGTTGGCCAACATCACCGACACCATGGCCACATCGCCGTGCAAGGCACTCGCCAACGCCTCGAGGTCGATGCTGCCCGAGTCGTCGACGCCCACGGTGGTGGCGCCCACCGCCGTGCAGGTGCGCCGGACGGCATCGTGCTCGACGGCCGAGCACACGACGGCGCCGGGCGCGTGCGCCAGGGCGCCACGGATGGCGAGGTTGGCCGCTTCCGTTCCGCCCGACGTGAACACGACCTCGCCCGGGACGCACCCCAGGCACTCGGCCACCGTCTCGCGCGCCTCGTCGACGGCCAGCCGGGCCCGCCGCGCCACCCCGTGGACGCCCGACGGGTTGCCGTAGTGCTCGGTGAGATAGGGCAGCATCGCCGAGAGCGCCTCGGGGCGCAGCGGCGTGGTCGCCGCGTGGTCGAGGTAGACCGTCATGCCAGGCACACCGTCATGGCGCTCAGGCTACGACGCCGCGGCCGCTGGCCCGGTGCCGGGATGCCCGCCCGCTGGCGCCGGGGGCGGCCGCCGGGCGGTCAGGGCTTGCCCACCATGATCACGAAGGCGGCGACGAGCACGGTGGCCACGAGCGCGGCGCCGGCGGCCAGCCGCCGGCACTCGCGCTCGAGGAGCGCCTCGGCGGCCGGGTCGCCCCACCGCTCGGTCACGAGGGCCTGGACCCGCCGCTCCCCGGGCCACACCACCGCTTCGGCGCCCACGGCGGCGGTGAGCCACAGCCCGAGTCCGACCACGACGAAGGTGTCCCCCACGAAGAAGGTGCCCCGGCTCACCCCGAGGAGGACGAAGCCGAACACGGGAACGCCGTACAGGGCGCGCGCCGCCCAGTTGACACCGGGCCGGAAGTAGCGCCGCACCCCCTCGGCCGTGGGACCCGCGGGCCCCGACCGGGCCCGCC
>Ga0209415_10001275_pt1 | contig 48102 bp, 43 predicted proteins | sample PeaSoiSIISIP2007_FD_187696 | JGI IMG/M metagenome (GOLD analysis project Ga0209415, IMG submission 187696) | Peat soil microbial communities from Weissenstadt, Germany - SII-SIP-2007 (SPAdes) (version 2) | ecosystem: Environmental > Terrestrial > Soil > Wetlands > Peat | place: Germany... | reverse complement strand
GCGGCAGCGCCGGGCCATCCCAGCATCAGCCCGGCCAGCGCAGTGATCGCGGCCAAGTCGGAAATTCCCCACAGCGCCGCGCCTAACCGAACAGTAGAGACCTTAAGACCGAGCACTTCGATCAGCGGTATCAGCGAATAGGTCAGCAGGGGGCGGCGATAGTCATTAAACGCCTGCTCATTGAGCGGAAGGAAATGTCCGTGATGATCTCGGCCCGTCTTCAGGATGCTGTAGGCGTCGTAGCCCACGCAAGCCTCGTCCCAATGGAAGCCCGGCGGGACGCCGTCGAGCCGAAACGTCCGGACGCCCACTCCCAGAGCCAGAGCGAGCACAACAACCAGGATGCTGAGCCGGTCTGTCACTAATCCTGCACGGGCGACTCGCTGCGACTTCGAGGGTTAAGACCTGAGCCCGATCCGACTGAACCTTGGGCAGGGAGCTGGTAGACGGCGTACCAGACCGAACCGAGGAAGACGGTCAAATTTACCAGCGCTCCGCAGATCACGATCCAGTCCCTGCTGGCTCCGAAACGCATCTCTTCTATCGCACGCATATTGTACAGCAGGTTGCAGCAAAAGGCCGCGCTTAGCAGCAGAAGGGCAGTCATCAAAAATGGCGATTCAAGCGCGATCGGAATCAAGAACACCAGCGCGGCGTACCCGTACCGTTCGTGCATCCGCGGAGCGAACAAAAAAAACCCGAGCACGGCGATGAACGCGGCGAGTGTAGCAGCGCGATCTCCGCCGCGTTGCAGTACCAGCCACGCCACAAAGGCATAGGTCGCGAGCACCAGGAAGCCGCCAAGCGCGAAATAGGAAACGCCAGCAACCCTGGTGCTGTCTGGTACACGCAATCCACAAACCAGCGCCGGGAAATTGAACGCTGACGAAGATGCGCTCTGAAAACGCTCTCCAATCTGGGCGTACACGTCCGGTACCAACGTGATGGGATGGTTCAGTTGAAACGGCAGGAATCCAATCGCGATAACTACCGCGACAGCCGCGAGACTTAGTGTCCATTGCAAGGGACCTTGTCTAAGCAGAGTAATCAGCCCGAGCACTGGCAGCAGCGCGACCGGTTGTGGCTTAACCATCATGGCCAGCGCTGCGATTGCCCATCCGAGCGCCGGGCGCCCGCGCAATACAAGTACAAACGAGAGAAACATCGGGAGCGCGTACATTGAATCGTTCTGCGCCCAGACCGCGACGTCGTAGAACAGTCCCGGGTTGAGCACATAAAAGAGCATCAATATGAGCGCGCGCTCGACCGTGTGGGTTCCAAGCGCGACATAGAAGATGGTTAACGCCAGAAGAACACTGCAAATGATCGGAGGAACCTGCAAGAGTACGCGGAATCCGGCGGCGCCGGGCATAAGGATCGTTCCGAACCATCCCGCCAGCCATTGGTCGTACGCGGTACCGGGAGGATAGAAATCGTTTCCGAGCCGTGGGTCGTAGTAATTTGCGGGGCCGCGATAGGCCAATTGGATCGCACGCTCGGCAAAGGACCTGATGTCCCAGTGCAAGCCGTCATAGTGCGCAACAGACGCTAATTCCAACGCGGTCGTCAGCAGGGCCACGCTCACTCCCAGCACAACTACGCTCCTGCTATTCAACGCGGGTCGCCATAGCTCGAAAAGTCCCCATCCGAGCAAAAGCAGCAGCAGCAGCCCACAGCTAACGCCAAGCAGGTTGCCGGTATCCGGCGACAGCGGCGGGGGCATTCGCGCGGGGCCTAACGGTTCGAGATCGACCACACCTTCATAGCCGCTTGGAGCGGCGACCGGCAGGACTTGAATGTTCCGGAACCAGGAACGGCCGACGGCATTAGGGCCAAGTTCGCAGCGGATCTCAAGTGTACCGCCCCAGTGGTGCTCCAGCAGATAAAACTCCAGATGCGTCCAAGGGCTAGTACCACTCACCTGGCCAAGCGTAGGGCTTTGTCCGCTCGATTGTAGTAGTGCGATGTCGGCGTGACCTCGCGAGACTTTGTCAGTACGTATGTCGGCCGCGACGTGATACCAGCCGGGGCGCAAAAGTAGCATCTGATCCCACTTCGCTGCCGCTGGAACGAGGTTTTCGATCTCCAGCTCTCCGGGTTCGGCCCCCGGAGGATGCCATCGCAAAATCGAGCTGGAACGGCTCCAGTCCGGACTCCAATGGACCGGCAGACCTTCGCTGCCAGAGGAGAGGTCGCCGTTGCGGACGAGGTTTTTGGCGGGATCGGGCTTGCCGCACGCAGACAGAAGGCCAGCGGCGACCATCGAGAAATATGCAATTGCCAAGGCTGCACGAATCCGCTGTCGGAAACGCGGCTCGGCGTATGGCAGCCTCATCGGGATTTTCACGATCAATGGGTTTGGCGACTACTGCGGCGCGAAGGGTTCACGGCGCAGCGGGTGCGGACCTGGTGGGAGCGGAGCGCGCGTGATCCGCTCAGTGATCGGTCGCTGGAGCAGATGGTGGCCGGGGTACAGGTGTAGGCAGAGCAACTTCGCCGGTATGCTCCGGGCGCCCAGTCGTGGCTGACCGCGCTTCATCTGGACTAGCCGAAACCTGGCGCCGTATTTCCTCCGGCATGGACTTTACGAACTCGGCTTGCGCCCGAGCGCTGTTGCCCAAACGCTCTTCAATTACGTGCAGAAGGAAGTGATACTTACTACTCGACGGCTTAATCCGCACCATCTCCTCCAGTTCATGCTCCGAGCCTTTGAAATCGTTGAGCCGCAGATATTCCAAATACAGGTCGTTATGCCACCGTATCGATTGCGGAGCCATTATGGTCCTCGCCTTGTACATGGTCACCGTGTCCTTCCAATAGCACTCTACTTTCCAAAAGCCTAAGGACCAGGCAATCAGCGTCAGGGCCGCCACACTCGACCAAAGTATCCGATTGCCGGAGCGGCTCCAGCGGACAAGGCAGTCGGCCGCAATCACGCACCATCCAAAGGCAGGCAAGTAGAGATAGCGATCCTGTACCAGATCCCAGACACCTCCCAGGTTCATCATTGGTGCGATCGAGACAAAGAACCAAATTGCACAAAAGAGGTAGAGCTTTCGGCGCGAACTGCGGCGAGCCGCCAGCCAGCTACCCATCGCGAGCAACAGAACGAGTGCCACCGGGACGTAGAAGTGCGGCGAAGAAAAGCTCTTAACCCAGTCCAGCCCATGGGCCGGCCCCGCCAGCCACGGAACGCCCAGCATTGCGATGTAGTACAACATGACCTCGGGCATCGTAGCGAGCAATTCACCGGCTGTTAGTGCGTATCTTGGCCCCGCGCCCGCACTAAGGTAGGCCACCCCGTAAAGACCGATTACCAAGTAGCGTGCGATCAGATAGCCAACGCACGCTACCAAGTATGGGGCGCATTTCGTCAGTATCTGCCATATCGTCAAGGAATGGCGCTCACTCTCCAGCTCGCCTCGTTCTCCAAAGAGGAACAAATACGTGCCCAGCAGAGCCGGAAATACAATGGCCCCTTCGAAAGAAAAAAGCGCCGCGACGAAGCATGCCACCGCGGTCAGCCGCATGCGGCGGTCCTTTGGACCCTCTACCGCCAGAGAAAATGCCGCTAATTCAAATCCGGCAGCCAAGGGCTCCGGGATGGCCGAGATCCATGAGACCACTTCGGCATGAGGGGGAAGTACACCGAACAACAACGCGGCCAGTAGCCCCACCGTCACGTCCCCGCTCAAGACAACGGCGGCACGGAACGCGAGCAAGACCACTCCTAAGTGCAGCAGGATCTTGGCTGCGTGCCAGGCAATGGGATTGTAGCCAAAGAGATGAAACCCAAGAGCAAACCAAAGGTTTTGCAGTGGCCGATAATAGGAACACTGCGGAAGCTCGGCAGGATTCCGAAACCACCAGACGTCATGAAAAAACGACTTCCAAACGAAAGACCATTGCCCAATAAAAGGGTTTCGCTGGATCTCGCCCCAGTCATCGAAAACAAGCCCGTTGAAAAGGCTCTGGAGCGAGACTAGCGCAATCAGGCAGACAATCACGGCAAGCATCGCGGCGTTTACGCTGTCATCGAAGATCCGCCGTCTTTCCGATGCCGGTGTGGAGTCAGATCCGCGGCTGGGACTTGCTATGTCAAGAGATCTTTTCAGGAACAGCAACCTGCTTATTGTTCTAGTACCGCCAAAATGTCCGCAATGGTCAACTGAGCCGGAGCTCCTTACCGAAGAGGCGCTCGGAGCTACTCCTCTCAACGAGAGTTCTTATCGATGGTGAGGCAAGTCTATTTTGACGCGGGACCCACTCGCGGCGACTTAGCCGCGTTAACGTGTGAGGCTAAGATTAAATGGTGTCGCAGATGGCGCTGCCCGGGTGTTGCCGATGTTGCAAAGCCTGACCGTGGCACTGGCACTCCCGGGGAAGCAGTCCCATACGAACGAGGAACCGGGGTCACTTCGCGGGCTGGCGCTGCAAACCATCGATGCAGTCGCTCCTTTCACCATCGTGGCGGATTGTACCGCGCAGCTATTGGAAGGAATCACGCCCGGATCAAATGGTGCGGTGGTCGCTCTGAGAAGCATCGATCCTTCATGGACGGCGTCTCCCGTGACGTTGCGACGTGAGTTCGACCAGGCTTCTCCGACGACCGGCGCAAGAGGACCGGACTCCCGATTGGCGCCCAGACTTGCCGGCTGGTCAACCGATCCCCCCGATGGGCCGGTGAGCCATTTCATGCCGTCAGCGATCGAGTGAACGGTCGACGCGGGATTGTTGACCTCCCATCTTACCCGGTTGCTTCCGGCGGTGTTGCCGATCGAAGCAATTGTCAGCTGTCCGTCGACCTGGATATTGCGATTGAACTGATTGCCTATCAAGTTGAGAGTAAAGAACTGAGGAGCCGCCTGACTTGTATAAGGGACAAGCAATGAACGACTTGTCGCCAGGGGCCTATCGTCGTCGATGGTGTTGATCACCGTTCCAGTCACTCCCGCTTCCCACTCTAGACAGATACGATCAGGGCCGCCGAGGCCGCAGTTGAGTGAGTTCAGATAGACCGTGCCGCTGTCCTTCACATCAAAGCACTTGCTGAAGCTGCCGACGCAAGTAACACCGAAGAAGCTGCTCGCAAACCCGGCGTTGGCGCTCTCGATAATAAGACCGATTGCGTCGGAGTCGTTGCGGTTCCGGGTAATTAACTGTAGCCGGTGAACCTCGGTCTCGGACTCATCAGTCTGCGGCTGCTGGTTGGCAAAGGTTATGTAGCCTCCGATCTGTACTCCAAGATGTGGGCCGTCGATCGCAACCTGGTCGATGGTGGTTTTGTCGGTGCCACCTAGCTCTCGGGTGTCTGAACTGATGTAGATGCCGGTCATGCCGGTCGATTCGGACTCGCCACCCTGGGTCTTTCTTACGTCCAGGTTGATGCAGCGAAGGGTCTGGTTCAGGCCATTGAAAACAATGATCGCGGGCAGGCGATCCGGCCCGTTCCATGTCATTGTCGTACCGTAAACAAAGCCAGGCGCAAGTTCCCCGTTATCGAACACGGTGCTGCCGCAGTCGCCTTCCAGGGTAACTTGAGAAGGAACAACCAGTGGTCTGACCAGTGAATAATTACCCACCTCAACTCTCACGCGGCCGCCAGCCGGGATCTGACCGGCGGGCGCAGCCACGGTGCTCAGACCCCCATTTATCGACGCCGTCGCGTCGTGGAGGAGCTTGACTTGCCCGCCGACCGACAGCTTCGCTCCCAGCGCTATGGAATTGCCCGCATGGGCGGATCGGATTGTTGTATATACCCAGTCGCGCGTGGCGCTTCGTGGAGGGTTTGCGGCGCTGGAGCTATTTTCACCATAATCGGGAAAGCCCTCGCAGTTGCCCCCTCCCTCACAATCCTTCGCCGCCGACGCCTGGTAGACGAAACCCGAATATTGTGGTTCACAGTTGCCACCGGCGCAGCCATAGACACGGTAGCCGAAGGCCTTTGCGACTTTGTCCCAGGTAACCTGATTCCATCGGGAGCTACCCAGCGGCGCCGCGCCGTCGACGCCGACCGTCGAACTGCATGCGCTCTCGCCGAGATCCGTATCGACGGTGGTTACGCAATAGCGATAGGACGCAGTCCCGGGCGAACCTCCCGGCAGAGTCAGCGCGGTCGCCTTCAGATGCGAGATTGGCGGCCCCAGCGAATTCGGCGGCCCCCCGTCGGGAATCGCGACGGGTTCCCCTTCGTGAAAGTCCTCGAGTCCCGGGGAACAATCGGTCAAGAGCTCGCTTCCCGCGGTTGCGGAGCAGGTAAGATAGGAGGTACTGCTGCGGGGCTGGTAAAGCGCATCCGACGGAGATCCCGAGAGCTTCGGCCCTGAAAGCAGCATCGTTTGCATTCTGGGCGACCTCGTCACCTCCAAGTTCTCCGTAGCTTTGGCTGATTGGTCCGCAAATGCATTCGCACCGCGTGGCTCGGACATCGGCGCGATGATGCAGACCACGCCCACTCCAAGTGCGAGAGTCAGTTTCAGCCGCCTCCTGGCCGTGGTGCCGACGCCTTTGTCGCGGCTCAGTTCGATCTCTCCATAGACACTGGCTTGATGGTGCAAGGCTTGAGTGCGATCGTGTGGTTAGTGGTCATATGTTTCGACCGATACAACTGCCGCGATTGCCGTAAGTGTTCCGAGCCAAGTGCAGGGGGGCAACCTTAAGACAGCTACGGGTAGTGTCTCAGTTTGAGTCTTGTTTCAATGCACACTCGGTTTTTGCCGTGGTCGGCTCAGCTAAAAGATTTGCAGAGCAGGTTAGCCTTGAGACCAATCAACGGGGGACACAATCGATGAATCAAGAAGTACAGCGAGGGGCACCACCTAGAGACGGTGCGTCCGACAGGTGGAATGAGCGCGCCGCCCACGCTCCGAACGATATCACAACCGGGATATAGCGAACGGAGACGTCGCCGCAGGCGACATCAAGGACAGCAGTGTTGCAATCCGAGCGCAGGCCGGCGATGAGCCTCAAGGCTTCGCAAATGGAGCGCTGGTTGGCCAAATATTGAAAGAGAAGACCCCGGTTGAGCAGCAGGTCGTCGCGGTCAGCGCCTTTCTCGGTAGTTCTGCGCGAGTAAAATTCTTCTTCAGTTTCGATAGCGTTCATATGGCTGTTGACTTAAAGCTCGTTTCGCTTGTCCGTCCTAATTGCCTCTTGTCGGACATCTGCAGAAAAGCTTCATGCGGTCGCAATCACGCCGAATCAGGATTGTTGCTTGGAATGGGCGGTGACAATGTAGGAGCCACCGGAATGGTACAGTCTCAGAATGTCAAGTTTGCCAAACCCAGCTTTGGCGAGCAGACCTCGCACCTGCTCTTCGTCGTAAGTGTACACTTCGCATCTACCCAGCAGCTTGTAGCGGTAATAGCGGAGCGGCGCCCGGAACCAATGATGCGCATTGAACGCGATCACTGCGAATTTCCGGACCAGCGGCCGCAGCGCCGACAGAAACGGTAAGGGATCGGCCACATAGTCCATCACACCCATCACAATGGCGTAGTGGAACGAATCCAGGCGCTCGGTCAAAGAGTCACGGGGAGGAAACGGGCCGCAGATGAACTCGCACGCCGCTTCCAGTCCCAGCCGGCTGCAGTCCTGCCTCGCCAGAGAGATCATTCCCTCGGCCAAATCGATTCCCACTACCCGGTCCGCACCTCGCCGAGCGGCTTCGAAACAATAGATGCCGGAACCGCACCCGATATCGAGAACGGTCTGACCTCGCAAGTCAGGCCCGAGGCGCTCGAAGGTCAGTTGGTAGCGTTCCTGAATATCGCGCCGGAGCCAATTATCGAGCAGTCGCCAGAAGAGATTTCGCTTTCCGCCATAGAGCGAGTCCCACTTGCCGGCAAAACCCGAGAAGAATTCCCCAGCCTTTGCTTCCTGCGCATCGTAAGGGGTCACACCACTATCTCGCTCACCGGCTTCTGGTCGAGGTAATCGATAACTCGCGCAAACGAGAAGGCGCTGAGAAGAGCACGCAATTTGGCGGCGGCCGTCTTTTGCCCGACGTAAGTCCTGAAGCTCCTGAGCATTCCGATTCCGCGGACCTTGCGTACCATGGTCCCGACCTCATACGGATGGAGATAAACGACTGCGGCTACCCCTTTCCGGTTCGACCCTCTGAACAGCGCTTGGGTCACAGCCAGCGGATAGAGCCGAAAATATCCACCGCCGCCGTACGGGATATTACGACTGAATATCCTAACCGTGGACAATGGCACCTCGATCAGTCCGTTGGGAAAGCGAAAGGGAGTGGTCGGAAAATCGCTGATTCCATATACGTCGTGCAGACCGGTTGGATATATACTCGAGTCGTACAGAAACGACTTTTCGCGAAGCAAGTCGAACGCCCAAAGATTCGATCTGATAATCGAGAAATCGGGCGCGCGAAACCCGTAGACGAGTCCGCCGGACGCGTCTTCGAGTCGGCTCTTTGCTTCCTCCAGAAACGCGGCGACTTCGTTTCGCTGGAAGTTATACAGCCGCTTGTGGAACAGGCTATGACATCCGATCTCGTGCCCGGCATCGGCAATTCGCCTGACCAGGTGCGGCATGTCGCGGGCTATTCGGCCCAGGATGAAGAAGGTCGCCTTCTGCCCGAACTCCTCGAGCAGATCCAGAATCGATCCGGTATTGGCCTCAATTTCCTCCGTTTCTGCCCGCTCCGAAATGTATTGCGCCGGGACGTGCATCGATTCATGGGACGACTCGATGAATCCCTCGATGTCGAAGGTCAACAGGTTTGACGTCGAAGTCTGATCCGTCATTGCAATTTGACAGGCGCGGCACGCCGGATGCCGGTACCATGCGCTCCTTGCGTTAACGGCTCGTGTTTATTCCGAGCCCCCTGGGCGGCTGCTCGAGTTTGAGTCCGGCAGGCGGTTGGAATTCCCGGGCCTCGATTGAGCGTGACGCGACGCTCGTGACCACGGTTTTCAAACTGACCACCACCGGCTTCTCCGGTGGGGTCGGCTTCTGCCCCGATAGCGGAGGGGCCTCGGTCCGCTTCGGAAGAGTTGCCGTAGTGTCCAGCTCAAGTGGAATTCCCTGCGGAATTTCGTCAGAGGTCGCAGCGTACGCCTTCCCGGCTTTCGCCGCGGCGCTTTTCACAAACGCGGCGTAGTCCCGGGCGCCCGGAGCATCGGTCGAAAAGCACGCTTCCACAGAGAGCGCAGCGCTGTTGAGGGCGCCAATTCCCTTGTACTGATCACAGCCATGTCCAGCCATGGTCAGGTGTTTCCCGGTTTTCTTATATTTGACCATCGGCGGCAGAACCCGTCTCAGGATGAGTTCGCCAATGGAAGACGGAGGCGGGAACGGCAGTTCGAAATACGCTCCCCTTCCTGCCAGCATCACAAGAACCTTGTTGGCGGCGAGATCGATGATGAGCTGCATAGATCCGAGCACGATCTTCTCTTGCTGCCCCTGAATCATCCTGGTGTACGGTACGGACTGCACGCTAGGGGAGATGCTGCGCGACGCCACCTCCTGCCCCTGAATAACCACACCGGCAGCAGCCACCCCAGCCCAACCCGCTACTATGATAGAGGCAAAAGCAATTGCGCTCAGCTTCATGATTTTCCTTTTCGCCGAACACTCAACCGAAGACTCGCGGGGCCCGCATGGATCAAGCAGGCACAGCATATCAACCAATCTGGCGGGTCAACAGGCTCAAAGCGGCCAAAGACAGCCCGCAGCAGATTGAATTTCGGTCGAGACCGGCAAGCAGCATCCGATGAATTCACTGCCTTCCCACCGGCCCCAGCCGCAAACCAGCCGCTACGAGTTGTTTGCGGCCGTCTTGGTCTGGCGAGGCTCGGGGGATGCCAGCTCCTGCTCGATGAGGTCGCGCAAGGTCTCAGAGTCAGTCGCCCCACTTATGAAGCGGCCGTTGATGACAAAGCTTGGCGTGCCCGTCAGACCCAGCTTTTTGCCCTCGGCCAGCGTCTTGGCGATAGCCGGCGCCTGACCTCCGGAATCCAAACAATGGCCGAATTTTTCCTGATTGAGTTTAAGCGTCCCGGCCAGTGCCTTGAGGTCGCTTACCTCCAGCGCGTTCTGGTGGTCGAACAGCCCATCATGATATTCCCAATACTTACCCTGGTCTCCAGCACATCGCGCGGCCTCAGCCGCTTTCTCCGCGTGTGCATGCATCGGCAGCGGGAAGTCTGCAAAAGTCAGGGATGCCTTGCCGGCAAAGGTCCCGTCGACCAGTTGCTTAAGCTCAGAGGCCACCTTCTTGCAATAGGGGCACTGATAGTCGGCGAACTCAACGATCCTGATCGGAGCATCGGAGGGGCCGGTAGTCGGTGCTTCGATTGAGCCGATCGATACCGCAGGCGGTTCGAGCGCGATATGAACGTCAGCCTTCTTTCGCAGCTCCTTGATATAGTCAGTCCCCGCCTTGGCGCGACGGAGCTGGCGAATGCGGTCCAGAATCTGCGGGCGCATGGCAGAATATGGTTGATCGCTCTGCAATCCTTCATAGAAGACTTCCAGTTGGTCTTCGGATGGATCCTTCACCCGCTTGGCGGCATGATTATCGAGCAGCTGATTCACAGTGACCTTCTCGCGGCGCGCCTCGTTGTCGAGCACGTCCTCATCGATAAGTTTGTCGAGCGCCGCTTTTTCGGTCAGGTAATACTTGTACCGGGCCTGGAGCAGGTCGGCGGCCCCTTTCTGTTCCAACTCGCCACGTGTCACCGGGCGTCCGCCCACCTGAGCAACGACTAACGACGCGTCGTTCGCGAGAGCCTGACCGCTCCCCAAACTGCCAAGCGCCGACACGAGTGCAAGCGATATGAATACTCGAAAAATCACGATTGGTGACCCTCTTTCTCTATTATTTTGATTTAGATATCGAGACTAGCCGAGGGCACCCCGCTGGTGCCCTCGGCTATTGCAGCACAGAAAAAGAGGAACGCACGAGCGGTCGTGCGTTCCTCCGCAAGCGCACAATCATTGAACCTCAGTCCCACAGCCGCAGATACCGCTCGCGGTGGGGTAGGAGCCTCCGCTTACCTGGGTGACTGCACACTCCTCCGCCAATATGTCAAAGTCGCCCACAGGCTCGCCCGTCGACTGGAACACTTGCTCCGAAACGGCCGTTCCACCTGTGGAGAACCGATTCAGATCGTGAGTGAGCCAGTTTAGGAGGTGATGACCCGTGTCAGGAGCGAAGGCGTCATTAAGCGGGTTGCTGGCTCCGTCGGTCGGGTCGCAGAACAGCACCTGCTCCCCAGGGGGGGCGACCAGGGCAGCGAGGTTGACGTTGGTGCGGACGATCTTGATCGTGCCCGAATTGAGCGTAACTCCGGTCACGGGCAGCGCGGTCAGCTGCTTGTTTAGAGAAAAGTCAAGACGTCCCGAGGGCGTGATGGGACACGCGCAGCACTCCACCATTTCCTCCTGGGGATCGAACACATAAATGTTCGCGCAGGCATCCACGCCGCGTTTGTACGCGTCGGGATCCACGATTCTCATAGTATCGTCCGGCCCGCCTGTTTGGGCGTTCTGGAAATAGTTTACCGAGAACGGATCCTCATCAAAATTATCTGCGAAAGCCGTTCCAGCGTAAGTACCAATCGCAAAGAAAACCAAGCCTGCGGACGCTAACACTCCCAGCGCCGCTTTGATTGCCCCATTTCTAAACATAGCTGACTCTCCTTTTCCCGCCGATTTAGCGGGTAACATAATCGCCATACGAACAACCGATCGATATCCCGTTCTGGGTGACGCACATCATGAGCCAGCCCTAGCGACGGTGTTTACGAGTCGGGGTAAAGCCCACGGCTCCTGTCGGGCAAGTGCAAGTACCCTGGAGGCTGCCCAACCTAACGATAGCGCCGCACGCTTCCGCCAGTCCATCGTCCGCGAAATCCAGCTCGCCCGCAGTCGGCACATCCGCCTGGAACACGGTCTCGGTGATCGCGGTCGCCTGGATGTGGTCGCCCCAAGCCACCAATTCGTTGCCGGGGACCAGCGTACCGCCTTGAGCCGGCGCGGCTGGATTGCAGCAGACCTGGGTGTTTGAGTCGCACCCGACATAGTCGGCTGGGCTAGCCGGGGGAGTCGTCGCTGGCGGTGGAACAGCATTTGGCAAGCTCGAAATAATACGGATACTGCCGTCCTGCAGGAGTCTCCCCAATGCCACCGGATTCCCGGCCAATTGGGTTGTGATGTTGAGGGTCAACAGTCCATCGGCGGTCAGCGGGCATCCGCAGCAGGCCTGGAGCGACTGCTCGGTATTGAAGACGTAGATCATCGCGCAAGTTTCACCCTCGCGCTCGGCGGCCGTGGCGCCGGCCGGATCTCCCTCGAGGGGAGCCGTGATATTGATGTACGCCGTTCCACCGCTGGTGGACGCGTTGCTGAAATAATTCTGCAACTCCGTCCCGTACTCTTCTTCCTCTGCCGCCGCCACGCCTGACCAGCCGAATGTCGCGATGGCCACGGCCAGCAGGATCGCCGTGCTAGTACACAATCCTTTCTTACCTAAAAGCATTTGTATTCCTCCCTGATCGTTCTAACGCCAAACAAGTTCCAAACCATCACGCAAGACAACTATGTCATAGGTTAAAGCCCTCCCTCCCCGCAGGATCTCCGTTTGGCAATCCCATACCGACGGCGGCGGGCTCCGGCACCGGTCTGCTTCTCGTCGCGCCAGTCCGCGCGTCAGAGGTCAAAAAACAGGTCGCAGTCCTCCGCCAAATTTTTCGCACTTCCAGACCTCAGGTTCCGCTCTTGCTTCAGGTCCCGTGTTCTATAGCAAAAAGTCCGAGCGCATGGCAAGCGGAATTTCTCTTTACCAATGGTCTCTATTTGAGCGGAACCAGCCGAACTTTCAGCGCTTCCAGACCGCTGTTTCCGCTCCCGTGCCGAGTCATGTGGTCTATAGCAAAAAGCTTAGTCGCAACGCAAGAGGAAATGAGCATTCACGCACTTTAATCGATTTGATGGGACATCTCATGCTGTCCACCTGAAACGAGCTTCGTACCAGCTCCGCTTGCACGCGGTAGTCGTCGATCTTGCGGGCCGGCTGCCGGACAGCGCCGGACGCGCCCTGCAAGCTGCGCCGCGCGATGCGCGCGGACAAGCGTTCAGCAGCCGGGCCGAGCCAGCGGAGGCACCCGCGCACGACACGCATCTTGACCTGCGGCGAGGGCCGCAGCCACGCGTTAGCGGTTTGGGAACATCGGGAGCGCATAATCAACTGTAACTTTGACCGTAAATCCCAGGCAGCCAGCGTGTAACGCGCGCCCTGAGCGTACGGCCGCTACTACTTGGAAGGCAGAGGTTCCATCAACAGAGCCACAGCTGGCTCGGTCCCGTTCGCAGGACGGTCCTGAGTGCCGACGGGCGCAGATGGCGCCGCACCGTTCGCGGGACGGTCTTGAGTTCCGGCGGGCGCAGATGGCGCCGCACCGTTCGCGGGACGCTCTTGAGTTCCGGCGGGCGCAGATGGCGCCGCACCGTTCGCAGGACGGTCTTGAGTGCCGACGGGCGCAGATGGCGGCGCACCAACGGGAGCACCGTTCTCGTGCTGCCGGCCAAGTCCGTCGAAGAAGGGAACGATCTCGCGGAGCATCCGAACCGTCGCGTCCGCATCTCCGGCAGACGCGGCATTCTCGAGCAGTTCAACCCGCTGGAGAAGCGATCGCCGATGGGGCTGCGTTTCTTCACGAACCCGCAAGATGCCGGGAATACCGGATGGTTCGACCTTTTCATCGGCCGCAAACATCTCTTCGCAGAGTTTTTCGCCGGGGCGGAGGCCGACATACTCGACTGCTATGTCTCGGTCGGGAACCAGTCCAGAAAGTTGGATCAGGTGCCTGGCCATCTCGGCGATCCGAGTCGGCTCGCCCATTTCAAGCAGGTAGATCGCGCCGGGTTTCATCAGCGTCGCGGCGTGGAGGACAAGCTGGACCGCCTCCGGGATGAGCATAAGAAAACGGCGCATCCCCGGATCCGTCACCGTGACCGGCCCGCCGGAGCGTATCTGTTCGAGAAATCTGGGTACGACGCTGCCGTTGCTGCCCAGTACATTGCCGAAGCGCACCGCTCCGAGTTTCAGGCCGGTTTCCTGCGCGATGGCTTTGACCACAAGCTCCGCGGTTCGCTTTGAGGCGCCCATGATGCTGGTTGGATTAACCGCTTTGTCGGTCGAGACGAGGACCAGCCGATCAACCGCGGCACGCGCGGCAACCTCGGCCAGCATGCGGGTTCCACGCACGTTGTTCTTGATTGCCTCGCATGGGTTGAGCTCCATCAGCGGCACGTGCTTGTGCGCGGCAGCGTGAAACACGAGCTTCACGTCCCATTTTCGAAAGGTCTCCTCGAGTCGAGCTCGGTCACATACATCGCCAACGACCGCGGCAAGCCCGCACTCCGGATTCCGATCCCGGAGTTCCTGTTCAATGCTATACAGGCCGTTTTCATAGCGCTCATACATGACCAAGACTCGCGGTTTGAGCGCCGAAATCTGGCGGCACAATTCCGAGCCGATGGACCCCCCTGCGCCGGTGACCAGGACACTCTGGCCTTCGATAACACCGCGCAGCCCAGCCGGGTCCAGTCCGACGGGCCTGCGGCAAAGCAAGTCCTCCAACGCAACGCTGCGCACGTCGCCCATCCCCACCCGCCCGTCCAGCACACTCGGCAAGCTGGGGAGAATTTTTATGGGAAGCCCAAAGGGCTCGAGCACCCTCATGATGCCGCGGATCGTCTCCGCTCCCATCCGCGGCATCGCAATCAGCACCTCCTGTGGGTCGTGCCCGGAAATGATCGCCGTCATTTCGGCCCGGGTACCGAGGACGCGAATGCCGCGAATCATCCGCCCGACTTTTATGCGATCGTCATCGACGAACCCGACCGGGCTGTAACCGTAATCGGGATTGCGCATCATGTCGCGGACGATCAACTCTCCGGCGTCCCCCGCGCCGAAGATGAGCACGCGTCTGCCCGGCTCGCGATTGGTGCGGTCATACAAGATCCGCCGAAGCGCGCGGGCCCCACCAAGAAGCGCAATTACTACGACGGTATCGATGGCGTAAACGGTTCTCGGGATCCAGGGACAATCGATTGCAAGCGTCACGAAGGCCGCGAATAGCAGCGTTCCGACGACACCCGCGGCCGCCAGATTAATCAGGTCCCACAGGCCGGTGTAGCGCCAGACTCGATGATGCATTCGGAAGGCGAATGCAACCAAAAACCTCGACACCAATAGCCACGGAACAGTCCGGAGGTACGCAATCAGTTGTGGCGGAGGGATTTTGCCATCAAAACGAAGAGCGAAAGCCGCGTAGAACGAGAGTGCAACCAAGCCGCCTTCTATCAAATGGATCAATATCCACTGGTAATTCAGCAGCCGCCGCAAAACCCTTCCCCTCACAATTGGCCGTTTCGTATGATGACCGTCGAACAAGTTAACTCCCCCTCGCTGCGAACGCAACCCGCTCCATCGCTCATCTTCCGCATCAATCCTTGAACGCATTTGCCAGAGTACCGAGTTTTTTCTTTTGACGGCATGCCTTGCCCAGCGTTCCCTGAAAAGCTCTGCGCCTTACTTACTAGGGGAAACAGATTCAGAACGCCAGCGATCACGGCACCCAAAGGGAAGGCGCCGAAAGTCATTTGGTGGCTTCGATGAGCATGGCCGTGCCGAGTATGGAGGCCGATACGGGACGGATCGTCCTCAGCACGGGAGAGAGTTTTACGCCTGCCAAATCAGGCAGGTCTTTCGGTACCGCTCCGAAACATGATGCGCGCCACCGAATCCGGGTGTCAGCACCCGGCGGATTTGAGCCACCGCCCTTGCGGGAGAAATTTGCTTCGTATAGCGCTCGACAGATTTCCGAACCCATCATTTTTCCGTGCATTGCCAGCGGCGCGGCCACACAAGGTAAACCATCAGACCGTCTTAACTATGATGGCGTGGCCGTTGAGGTTGTGCAGGATCAGTTTATCGTTGTCACCTCGGTACTCAGAGATTAGTTTGGGAATACCGTCGCAGGTGGGAAAGCCGAAATCGTCAAAAACCACGACCCCGCCGCTGCTGGCGAGTCGTGGCCAGATGAAGTGCATGACGTCTTTGGCGGATTGGTAGACGTCCACATCGATGTGCACGAAGCAGAAGATATTCTCCTCGAACTCCTGGGCGAAATCGTCGGGGAAGATACCTCTTCTAACGCTCGTATTTTGCAATTGGAGGGTGTTGATCAGCGCTATAACGTCGGCTTCGACGGCGTCGCTATGTTCGCCGCCGAGATAGGTGCTGTCTTGGTCTGAAGCCTTTACGACGCCGGCGAACGTATCGCACAAGTAGACAACCTTGTTCACATCTCGCAACTGCGTTCTTGCTGCTATGAGGCATCCGGTTCCGCCGCGCCAAACTCCGACCTCGAGAACATCGCCGGGCAGATGGGTGACCTGCTCCACCAGTTCCCAAAGCTCGAAACAGCGAAATATATCGACCAGAGTGTAGGAGCGGACGCTTTCGTAAACTTGCATGAATTGACGATCGTCCAGCCACGGTGAGAGCGTCGCATTCGGTACAATCGTGCCATAAGAGCGCCCGCTGATGGTCTCACGGGCTAATCGGAAAATACCGGTCCGTCTTATCTCGACTCCGAACCGTCGAAACAGTTGTTTAAATTTCTCCGCTTTAGCCGGCAACAAGAGACTTCCCCATCGCCCCGAAGCCGGAGCTTCCAACCCGGAGTAGGAGATCCTCAACTGCGGCCAACACCTCGGCGACCGTGATCGAGGTGATGCAGCGCTTGGCGTACACGGTACATTCCGACAACTTGCAACCCGCGCATGGAACATCGTGAGAGATGACTCGGTGCTGATCGCCGTAGGGAAACCAGCTTCCCGCCGGGTTTCGGGCGGTATAGACACCGACGCAGGGAACGCCCATGGCGGCGGCCAGATGGATCGGCCCGCTGTCGTGGCCCAGGTAAACGTCCGCGTGCTTCATCACGGCAGCGGTTTCCCGTATGCGAAGGCGTCCGCAGAGATTCACGCTGGGCCCGCGCCATCGTGTCCGCATTGCTTCGGAGCGCTCGTGTTCGCTGGCAGCGCCAACGAGGGCAAGCCCGTAGCCGTCGGCCTTAGCAGCGAGTTCCTCGATCATCGCCAACCAGTTCCCGGCGCCCCAATCCTGGATTTCGAGCGCCGCGCCGATTGAACAGACGATCAAACCTGCCGTTCCCATTGCCGGCTTTACCGCTTCCAGCGCCCGCTCGCGCTCCGCCGGTGACAGGCGCATATCCCAACTGGCCAAATCGTCGAGCCGAGCGTCGCCCAAGCTGCGCATCAATCGGGCGAGCCGCTCAGCCTCATACTCGTAGCAGCCACGCTCGGGAACCCAGCGGTATGGTGCGGTGCGCTCTTCAAGTGACATGTTCAGCATCGCTCTCACACCGCAGAGTTTGAAGAACATCAGCTCCGAGAAGTGCTGCTTGAACTCACGGGGATCCGTCAAAACGATCAGCAAATCCGGCCTCCAACTGCGGATCAGCCGGCACAGATCCCACTGTGTGCGCAGTCGGCTCCGAACAGCGCTGTGATCGACCTCGATATAATCATCGACTAATCCGGTACCATCGAGAATTTCCTTGACCGGGACCGAAACCTTCATCACCGGCGAGTTGGTCAGGACTCGCCGCTCGGCGTTTGGAAAACGGCGCGCAATCAGATGAAAGCAGGGCAGACAGACAATCGTGTCGCCGACACTTCCAGGGCGGAATATCAGGACGCGCGAAGGATCTTCAGAAACCATGGCCTCGAGTAACTCTATTTTTTCTTAAGGCGGGGAAACGACAATCCTTGATATATGACTACGTTGTTATCTACTCGGCACGAGCCAATGACCAGGATTCGCACCAGGCGATCTCGATTTTGAGCCGTGGCGCGCTGCCCTACCGAGAGTGCTCTTCTTCCATCCAAGCGAGCCGAATCGTGGCAGCAGGAGTTAAGGTCAAAAGCGGCTCTCACACCGCCCCGGCGGCCACCATTTCGCCCAAAAATGCCAAGTTCCGCTCGACTGCGGCGTCTTTAGTATCAGGATCGACCGGGAATGTCACCACGCGGCGACCCAACTCCTCTGCGGTGGGACAACTTCCGTCCTCGTAACCAGCTATTCGAGAAAGCTTGGCTCCTCTCAGTGGATGAACCGGAGAACAATACCACGCCCCGAGTTCAATCCTTTTCGCTCTCGCGCGGTGCAGCACTCGCGGCTTATCTTTCGTCATAACTGGATAGCGCAACAGTACCGTCTCGGGACCGATTGGGACACTATCGATTCCCAGCCGACTGCAACCCGCGGCGTATTGTTCAGTGATCGCGCGGCGACGCGCAACTCTAAGCCATTCGCGGCCCGATTTCCTCGCCAGACGCTTCTGGAGAGACTTCGACATCCGCCGGCAGTAGTCGTCGCTGAGACGCCCCTGCATTTCGTCTTCATCAAAGCTTCCAACCACTATTCCGCGCGCGGACAACTGCCGATAAATGTCTCGAACCAACCAGAACAGTGTGGGATGTCGGAACAACTGATGCAGACGGTATTGTATTCGAACCCGCGCTACGTCTTTGAATGGAGGCAACTTGAGTCCGTCATATACGGTGCGCACTCTCTGCAATAACGCTGCGGAATTCACAAGGGCGACACCGCCAATTCCAATCACCAGCGGCTTGCCCCATTCAAAGGAATAGAACGCCGCGTCGCCGAACTGTCCAATTTGCCTGTTCTGGTAGGTGGATCCGCAGGCGTGGGCACAGTCTTCGATCACCGTTGCTCCATATCGCCGGGCCAAGCGCAGGACCTCTTCCAGTTGTGCCGGAATCCCAAATGTATGCTGTACGATGACTGCCTTGGTCCGCCTGCTCATTTTCCCTTCGAGGTCGGCCAGATCAAACGAGTAGGTATCGCGATCCACATCCACATACACCGGACGGGCGCCAAGGCCAACGATCGGAGCGGGCACCGCCAGACAGGTGAAGGCCTGAAGAACGACTTCATCTCCGGGCTGAACTCCCGCTGCTCGGAGCAAGGCGCACAGAGCCACCCGGCCACGATAGAAGTGGAAAACGTTTGCGGAGCTAAAGTCGGTCATGTCACGCTTCCTACCAACCGGCGACCCTTCGCCAGAAAGCCGGCATAACCGCCAGCTTGAGGCAGCCCCAGAGCGAACCCAACCCATACATGCTGTGAAAAGCCGCGAACACGCGCAGTGCTATGAAGGCGTATCTTCCATCCCCCGCTCTTCTCGCGATGTCAATCGATGCGGCAAGGTCCGCGACAAGATAGCTTCCCAGGATAGCAAGCAGGAGCCACCGCGCCGCCGGCACAAACACACCTGCCAGCGCGGCGCCCGCCACGCCGCTCACAAAAGCAAGCGGTACCAGATGCCGCGGCGAAGCCGGAAAGCGGCCGGCGTACGCGAAGCCCAAAACTGCCCAGCGCCCATCGCTGAAGGCCCTGTTAAGGAACGAGGCCCAGTCGGTACGTTGATAGTAGAAGCATATAGCGCCGGGCACCTTCAGCATTTTGCCGCCGGCGCGGCGCAACCGGATGTTGAAATCCATGTCCTGGTTGCGCGTCAGTCGCTCGTTGAAACCGCCCAGTTCGAGCAGCTTTTCCTTCCGGCAGCAGAAGAACGGCACCGCATCTACCGGCTCGGGCTCGGTCAGATCGACGTATCTGTAAGGCGATCCTCTGAACCGATGCGACATGCACTCCGCAATGACCTTACCCCTCAAGCTGTCGTCGCGGGGGATACTGCGCCGCATCCCGCCCACGTTATCGGCATCATAAAGTTTCAGCGCCTCAACACACCGGCGCACGTACTCAGCCGAATATACGGCATGCGCATCGATCCTCATCACTATTTCGCCCCGGCTGGCGGCGATTCCGATATTCAGCGCATACGGTGTAACCCGATGCGGGTTGTCGATAAGCCGGATGAACGGGTATCTCTGCTCGTACTCGGTGACGATCTCCCGAGTGCCGTCCTCGCTCATTCCGTCAACGACAAGAATTTCCAACTCTTCCTTTGGAAAGTCATTAGCCAGGACGCTGTCGAGACATTTTCCGATGAACTCCCGCTCGTTGCGGCACGGAATGACGATCGACACCTTGGCGGTGCGGGCGGCCTGCTCTGCCGTGTCGACATTCATGCGCAAGTGACTCTCACCTACCATCTGAACCTGGAACCGCAACGCTCCCCGGCCGTAGCTACGGAAGCTCTGATTTTAAGCCGTGATTGGGGAGATGGGATAGACCGCCGAAGCTGTCTATCTCTGTCTGTCCCGGCGGGAGCTTGCGCACCACCGCTTGAATTTGAGCGACCGCGTCGGTCAGTGTCTGGTCGATTGGAGCTCCGAGCAAGAATTCGACGCGAGTCAGGAGCCGATCAAGTCTCCGCGTCGATATGCGCAGCCTGCGCATCGCGGCCCTTCGTGTACGATGAACCCGAGCGAAGAGCCGGCCGAAGCGGCCTACTCCGGACCGCACTAGTCTGTAGTCATAACCGCGATCCTGAATTCGAATGTCCAGCATTTCAGCGCCGGGCAAGGACTGAAGGAGTTTGCGAAGGTCGTACGAGACGGGAGACCAAGAAGTCTCTGTGTCCAGCCGAAACGTTGCCTTGTGGTCAGGGTTAAAGAGGGACGGCCAGATCCCCTGTTCGTAAAGATTCTCCTCAGGGACGACAATGACTAATACCCCGCCGGGTCTTACCAGATCCCACCACTGCCGAAGAGCACCCGGCACGTCGTCCATGTGCTCCAGACAGTGCGAGCTGTGCACGCAGTCGAAGGCTTCATCCCGCACAAATTCCCCAATACGGCCAGCGTCGCCGTGAATGCAGTCAAAGGGGCGTGCGTGCGGAACGACCAAATCGGCGCCGCAACCGATATCGATCACGCTCCCAGAAAGGAATTTTTCGGTGAATTCCCTCTCGCGTAACAATCGAGTTTTTGAAGCCTCATTCATGCGGAGCGTTCTGTCAGCGGGCCGACTGGTCGTTTGCGATGGGCTTCTGGATGCGACTGCCGAAATCAGCGCGGTTCAGCCAAGGAGCGTTTGGCCCGTATCTGTTGGAGAGCGGAGAATGTGACTATGCCGTATGAAGCAATTGTTGAAGGTGGAGTGCCCATCAACTATCAGGCAACTCCTCGCGCCGGTGCAGATCCGGTCGAAGAACGAACAACGCACCGCGTACCGCCAACTCATCCACAGTATAGCGTCGGAACCCCGCCGCCAGACCCAACCCTCGCACCTGCTTCAGGTCTTCATCGGTGGGACCAATCGTCTTCTGGTGGAGCACTGCCAGTCCCGCCTCTTGGAAAGCAGCAACATAGTCGGGATGCCGAAGCCGATTCTGGTAATGAAGAGACGGGTTGAAGAATCGCCATGTCCGGTCGGAGTATCTCAGGAAGTTGTACGCTGAAATACTCTCGTCACAGTAAGAGTAGTGGTCCTGGTAGTCGATTCGGAATAGCATCAGCCCATCGGGCTTCAGCACGCGCCGGCATTCCGCGAGAATTCCCCTCAGCTCCCGTTGCGGGATGTGTTCCAGGGTGTTAAATGCGACCACGCAGTCGATCGTTCCATCGCGCAATCCAGTAGAAGCGGCATCCTGCGGAGCGCGATAATCAATTCCGTAATACTTGCGCAGAGTGGCCAGTGCCCGCTCCCAATCACTCTCCAGCACTCGCGGCGGCTGCCGGCACAGTTCAAGTTCCCCGGACATCCGTCCGAGTTGATTCAATACGTGATTCACAAGTTCGGTCCTGACCAGGCACCGGCGGTCGGCTAGAATCTGGCGGTCGACCCCAAGCGCCCAGAGCATCAGAGGCAATCCCAGTTCCCACCCAGCCCCGAACTGGTAAATGAGGGCCTGGCTCAGCGGAATGGCGAGATTGCAGTTCACAGCGTCGATGTGTTCCGCGGCTGCCGCCCTGAGCACCCGCAAAAACTCGTCGCTCGGCGGAACACTATGCGTCACATACCTCTGCGCGAAGTAGTTCGCATTTTCGCCGAGTGGAGCAATCGAGAGTCCAAGCTGGCACAGTGCCTTTACTCGCCAGTTCACGCTACCACCTGTACCTGACTCAGGACTCAGACAACCAACCTCTGGATTGCGCGCCGGAAACCGACCACAGGTAGCTGGCAAACACGATCCAGGCTACGTCAGTCACAGTGGTGCGCAGGGCAAACCCGGTCACATACAGGGCGATCTCGTAGTACAAGACGATCAGCGGAATATACCGTGCGTTATGCCCGCACACCTTAACATACGCAAGGCTCGCCAGGGCAGACAAAATCAGAAAAAAAATTGACGACCCGGGCAGCGTCCAATCGAACGCCATGGACCGCAGCGTGCTGTATATATTTGTGAGAGCATTGGTCCTATTCGCCGAGATGTCAATCTGCTCGACATTTCGCACAGTATTGTATCCGAGCCATCCTGCCGGCCCGTCGAAACTGTAGCGCCCTAGACCCGGAGTTTGCCATACGTCCCAGTTCTCACCGAACCACCTGGAAAACGCTGCCGCGTAACCCACGAACTGCACTTTGGCGGCGCCGACGCTGTACTTCAGCATTATCTCTTCACTTTGCGTCGACACAGGAATTTGACTTGGAACAAAGGTGCCCACGCGTACCATTTGCACTGTCACATACAAACCCGTCAGTGCTATGAGACCCGAACCCAGCGTAGTCAACGCCCGGCGCCAGTTGCGCCACATCCGCCGCTCGCCAATATACGCGCGCGTCGCGCACCAGCTGGCAATCCAGATGATAACGAAGGAAATCAGGGTGGTCCTGGCGCCGAGTACGAAGGTTTCGAGCACAGCCGGCACTACCCCGCCAAACGCGGCAAGCCTCTCGAGGCGACAGCCACTCCGCGCGAAGATCATACCTCCCAGGTAGCCGGCGAGATAGATAAACACGCTCAGAACCAGGGCCGCGGCCGGCTCCCGGTAATCCGGATCGCTGTATCTCGACCCGGAGAAATACGTCATAATCATACTCGCTCCGCTGATCGACAAAAACGACCGCAGCGGCTGGCCCGACGCCGAGACGAGATACACTACCCCGCCCGTGCCCAGGATTACTGAAGCGAGCAGAAGCGGAAGTGCTAGCGGCAGAGGCGGTCCTTGCGACGCTACTTCCTCAGAGGCGGAAGTCCGATCCGAGGGACTCTCGCCGCTCAAGATCAGAAGACCCCCGAGATGCGCCGTACAACTCATGAAAAGTACCCATAGGATCCCCGGCCAGATCCGAAATTCGGGCGCAATCGAAAGACTCAGTACACCTACCGCGGCCCACATCAGGCCGAAGAAAGCCCCGGGGGCCAGCCAGCTGCCAAGCTGATTGCGCGCCAAGCTAGCCTGCAGGATGATTAAGCCGACGACCGCTGCAGAAAGTGGCCAAGTGGTGTCCATGCGAAGCGCGCCCAGTCCAGTGTTTGAGCCGGCATCAGCGAGTTCAGCTCCCCGTCACGAAGCTCGAAATTTTGCGGAGGCCCACCCCGCCGACACGGAAATCATCTTATTAAATCAAATTGGTAGTTTACTTAGAAAAGGGCAATCCGCGCTAATCCGTTTTGAGGCCCCCATTGTCCGGAGTACTTGCGGGCGTCGGGGTGGGAATCGGTAGACTAACGTAATTATGAGCGATCCCCTGCACAACGACCTGACCCGTCGCTCGCCCGGGTTGATTCGATATAACAGCGCAGACCGGCCCGGTGATAAACGTGCCACCGGCCTCCTGTATCGTATCGGTCCAGTGAATCATGGTGTCGGCACCCGGCTGCACAGTGACGCCGGAGAGACCCATGTTTGGTGGAGTGAGTGTTGCCGGCCCCGTCCCATTGTTCTGAAACACTACTGTGCAATTGAGCACCACCCCCCACTCCTGGGGAGAAGTGGGCAATACGAACTGGTTGGGGGCCAACGGCACGACGTCGATCGCTTGATTCGCCGGTATGTCGACGGGGCCATCCGTACTGTTGTTCACCATAATAACCGGGGGGTCCGAACCGGTCGGTCCTTGCGGTCCAGCCGGACCCTGCGGTCCGGTAGCGCCCGTCGGTCCAGCGGGTCCAGCCGGTCCGCCAGAACCAAGCACGATTGCAGTTTCATGTGACTTGCAGGATGTTCCAACCGGCGGAAAATTGACTTTGTGAGTCTTATTATTGGCGCATGCGACCAGAGAGGTCTGAGCCTGCGCAGCGGCGGCGAGCGCGAAACAAGCGCCGACCGTCAGAACCACGCTGAAAAACCCAAACCGCGGCCAACGTTGAAAGGCGCGAATCGATGGCACCAGCAGAATCTCCCGACTCAGAATTTCGTTTCCGTATAATCCTGACTTAGCGCGACATTGTCAACGGGATTCTGATTGCTTTAGCGCGGATTTCCACTTTATTGAGTGTGCTCAGTCTTGCAGGTCAGATCGAGTAACCGTACTGGCGCATTAGCCGGCCCGTTATCACGTCCACTGTCTTGCGGTCGCGTTCCCCCATCGCCCGACGCCACTCGTCATCGATCCGAAGGCCGATACCACCTGAATTGAACTTCACCGGGTTGCCGCTGATCGCGTGATTGACTCGCAGTTTCACGTTAGGTCCGTCGATCAACGAGAGATCGGCTTCACCAAGTTCGAGCTGCTCGAAAACACGAGCAATAGCGTCTCTCGGATCCCGCACCAGATCCTCATACCGTAACCGGGTATAAGGGATCCGGCGGCGCCTCAAGTGGGGTATCGCCGAAGTCCAGGCATTGCGCCAGGTCCACCACAGCGCACTTGCCACGGCCCCTTGCCGGGGTAGAATCCGCTGGACACCATTCTCGTCGAATGCGAGTTTCCTGCTTGCGCTAGAAGTCAACACCGGTTTGGGATGTTGCAAGGCGAGGTCGGGGCGAAATTGAGGTTTACGGCGTAGATACGAGAACGCAACGGCGCGGCTGTCCCTAACCAGATGGAGCAGCCTCAAATCGATGCTCGGAATTCGAGCCAGCACCAGCGCTTGCGACGGTTCGCGGCTTGAGTCCACCACGACGCTCTTGCCGGCCACCTGGCGGATAGCGCTATATAATTTGCTCAGGGCATCCTGGTAAGCCTCTGGTAGTTTACTCCCGAGCAGATCGGCAGGGACCCGGTTCAGAAGCATGAGCATCGGCGTAAACCGCTCCCGGGCCATTGACCTGTGCATATTGAGCATCTCTTTCACGTCCAACCGCTCGAACGAGCCGAATGCCTTCTCGACCACAGCACGCCAGAACTCGCAATTCCGGAAGCGCTCACCGCATCCGCACGGTTCGTTCTGCTCGAGGGCCTCGTGCCAGATGTTCCTGAGCTCGCCGACATAGACGAAGTCACTCAAACCATCGAGTATCTGCCCGAGGAGAGTGCCTCCGCTGCGGCCTTCGCCGGCAATAAAGACTACTCGGCTGGTTTCCATGATGAAGTCGGTCGGAACAAAAGACTCGCGGCCTTGAGGATTCGCCGATCGGTCAATCCCCCAGATAGCCGTATCCCCAAATCTCTGCTTATTACCCAATTTAACCACGCGTTCCACAAACACATGCCCGCCACCGTTGCAATTGCGGCGCCTACCGACCCGAGCCGCGGCACGAGGAGGATACATAGTACCAGATCAACGACAGTCGCCCATGCGAAAATCCTGGCGGCGGCGTGTTCCCGTCCGGTTATTATCGCGAGAGTAGTGACCGGCCCGGCCGCCGAATTAACCAGATTCCCGACGACCAGAATCGCCAAGGCACTGTACCCTGCCGAGAATCCTGGTCCAAACATCGCCAGAATGCGACCGCCTCCCGTCCATAATACGAGCGCGACCACCAGCGATGGCCAGACCGCCACCGCCACGATTGTCCGGGCCAACAAATCGAATCTGGTCAGATCGCCGCGACTCCACGCTTGTGACAAGATCGGCCCGCCCCTCGCGTTGACCACACTCAGGACCAGGCTTCCCAGCCCTGCGGTCCTGGCCGCTGCTGAATACAGACCAGCCTCCCCGGGCGGCCTGAACAGGCCCAGCGTCATGAGATCGGCGCGAGACAAGACAACGTAACACCCGGTCACCAATAGGAGCGGCAAAGACACTCTCAGCCATAGAGCGGTCTCGAACCTTGGCTTCGATCCCCGCACTGCCATCGGAAGCACGATTTGTGAAACAGCAAACTGCAGGACTAGCGTGACGGAGAGAGAAAAGTATCTCGCCATCATCAACAGGGTCGCGCTAAGATGCCCGCGCATACTCTTCAGCGCCAGCGCGAATCCCACGCACAACAAAGGATCGGCCAGAACCGGAAACATATAGCCAAGGGCGACGCGGTTGAGAGAGTGGCTGATCTCGCTTTCCAGATTCGACAGGGCTGCGGCCGGCACAAGCCAGGTGCCGAGTAACAGCACCATAATGTCGAGGCTGCCCGGTCGTGCGATCGACAAGACAATAGTCAGCAGCGCCGCCAGTGCAATGCTGGCCGCGACAGTGAGCTGCCTGCTGCGCCGCACTATTCCCCGTAATCCAGTCCAATCATGTCTCGCGACGTAGCCAGGTACAAACCGCATCAGTACGATAGGCAGCCCAAGCCCACTTACGATTGCAAGGATTTGCCCAAGCGCGATCGCGTAGACGTAGTTGCCATAATCGGGCGCTCCCATCCAGCGCGCGAAAAGCACTTGCGAGACGTACTGCAGGCCCGCGCCCGCAATCCAGACTAGAGCGACCGCCGCAGAACCCGTTAGCAGCGGCGTCATCACGCCGTTTGCTTCAGCTTCGGGAGTGAGCTCCGTTGCCGCGCCAAGCACTTGGGGCGGCTCTGCGGAATCAATGCTTTCCTTGCGCAACACTCAGGGCTCGGTTGTCAGAGGCGGAATGGAACCGGCGGCTCGCTGATGCCGGTGCTGAGGATCAGGCGATGGTGCACTTTTCAGAACACAGGGTATATAGATACTGGCTAGCGGGCCGCGTCTGCGCGAGTTTCGCGGCCGGAGGCCAGAGCCAGCTAGCGCTCGCCTTCTCCATAGGTCAATTGCTCCCGAGTCAGTATGATGAGGCAGGAAATGAACAACGTCACCACAAACGCAAGACCGGTGACCAGCAGCACGCTTGGAGAATACGGCCTATCCGACGCCCTCGGAGCATCTATTACCTTAAAGGCGAAATTAGCATCGACCATGGCGAGCTTCTGTTGTTGCAACTGCTCGGCAATGAGCTGAAAAAGCTGCTGCTGGAGCAGAGTGTCGGGAGTAGACCCCGCCTCGTCTCTTAGTGACTTCGCAGTCGCGGTGGTGGTGCCGACCTGTTCCTCTCGAAGTTTTGCTCTCAAGTCATCAACGTAGAAGCCGAGTATCGTCTGCGCCATCGTGCGGTCCCGATCCTGGTAGTAAAGCGTCAGGTTCCCGGTGCTGATCGAATAGTCGCAGGAGAAGCGTTCCTGCAGCGTTCGAAATATCTCCCAGGATGGATCGGGGTGTCGATTCCACGGACGCCAACGCTTCGTTGCCAGCAACGCCCGTTCGAGATGGTGGTTTCTGACCATCGCCAAGCCGAATTGGAAGCTCTCGACGGTCGCCATGAGCTCTTCAGCCCGAGAGGTAGGCACAACCTGGTCGAGCAAAGAGGAGACGTTGAGCGGACGCTCGCTGACGGCCAACCGGTTTGGCATCAGTTCGGATACCGGGCGCAGCACGGCTTCCGCCCGATACCACTTTGCCATCACGAACAGAGCCAGGAAAGCGCAAACCAACGTAGCAACCGATGTTGCAAACACCAACAATTTCCAAGTGCGAGCCAGCACAACCAGCGCCGGCAAGCGAGGCGGTTGAAAGCGGCCGGCTCGACGCTCCACCGGTTGAGCCCGTCCCTCAGGCGCTGCGGATGACGCGTGAGCCATCGCGGAATTTTCGCCTCCCACCATGTAATCTCAACTAAGCAGCCACCGTCCAAATCCCGACGCGCGCTGGAGCGGGTAGTGATCCTCGCCGAGCACGTTATTCTGTCCTGGCCAGCGCGTCAGCGCAGCCGCTGAAGGCGCCGACAGGCCATGTCCAACTCGGCGTCATCCTTAGCGTAACATAGCCGCAGCAAGTTTTCGCCGCCGCCAGCGTGATAGAAGGCTTCTGCCGGAACCGCGGCCACCCCGCACTCGCGCAGCAGATGCATGGCCTTTTGCTTGCTCGTCGCACCCGGTAGTCGCGAGACATCCGCCAGCACGTAGTAGGCGCCCTGGGGAACGCAGGGCGTCAGCCCGGCTGAAGTCAAGGCGCGGCAAATCCGCTCGCGCTTATCCGTGTACTGGACCACCAGGTCGTCGTAGTAGGAGCGCGGCAGTTCGTTCAAACCGCGGGCCACGCCGGACTGAAGCGGCGCCGGCGCACATACGTAGATCAGATCGTTCATGTGGCCGATTATCTCGGCCCACCGTCTCGCGGCGACGCTGTATCCGACTCGCCAACCGGTAATGCTGTAGGTCTTCGATACGCCCGAAATGGTGATCGTCCGATCGGCCAATCCCAAGATCGAGGCCGGGCTCAGATGTCGGCGGCCGTCGTACACGAAATATTCGTAAATTTCGTCGGTGAATATAAACAGATCATGGCGGCACGCGATGTCGCCAATCGATTCGATTTCGCGGCGGTCGAATACCTTGCCCGAGGGATTGGCTGGAGTGTTGATCATGATCCCCTTGGTACGCGGAGTGATTGCGCGCTCCAGGTCGCGCAACTCAAAGCGCCAGTCCGGGGGATGCATCCTGACGTAACTGGCGGTCGCCCCGACCGCTTCGATCGTGTTGAGGTGGTAACCATAGTACGGCTCGAACAGTATCACCTCGTCTCCTGGATCCAGCAGAGCTAGACAGGTGCAATAGAAGGCGCCGGTTGAACCCGAGCTTACCGTAATTTCAGTTTCGGGGTCGGCACAGATACCGTTAAACTCACGCAGCTTCACCGCAATGGCCTGCCGTAACTCCGCCAGTCCGTCGAACCGGGTGTAACTGTTAATCCCCTCATCAATGGCAATTTGCGCGCCGCTGCGCACGGGAGGCGGCACACCAGTGTCGCATACGCCTTGGGCGAGGTTGATGCCGCCAAGCTTTTCGCACTCAAGCGTCATCACCCGGATTTCCGCCTGCGTAATTCGCTCGGCGCGCTGACTCAATCCGATCGCCACCTTACCTCCTATCCGGCCCGAGCGTGGAAAAGAACTCACGGACTTGCTCCGTTGTATAATCCACTTGTTCGAAGGTGGTTTCAGCGCTCATCGGCAGCGAGATGACCTCGCGGCAAATGGACTCGGTCTCAGGCAGTCCGGGATTTGTCAACCCGAGTCCACGATGCTCCCACATTGGCTTGGGCCAATGGACCAGAGTTTCAACTCCGTTGTCCCGGAGATGAGCCCGCAGCGCGTCTCGGGAGCGCGTTCTAATCACGTAGTTCTGGAAGCTATCGAACTGCTTTTCTTCACTGAAGTGCGGCAGCATCAGGTCGCCGACGCAGGCGAGCCTTTTGCGATAACGCTGCGCGATCGTTCGGCGATGCTCGATCCAGGCGGGTAGGTGGCGCAGTTTCGCGTCGAGCACCGCCGCCTGAACGTTGTCCAGCAGCGCCGTCTGGCCATGGTGGTGATATTCTCCTGTGTCGCGATCTTCGCCATTGAAGCGCAACAGGCTCGCCATGCGCGCGATCCCGGCATCGTTCGTGGTCAGCGCCCCGCCGTCGCCAAAGCCCCCAAGCAACTTGAATGGATAGAAGCTGAAACAACCCGCGGCGCCGAAACTACCCGCTCTGCGGCCGTCGAAAGTCGCGCCCAGCGATTGCGCGGCGTCTTCGATGACTACCAGGTTGTGTTTGGAGGCGATCTCCGTGACTCGTGCCATGTCACAGATCCGGCCGTTGAGGTGAACGACCATAAGGGCTCGAGTGCGTTCCGTGACTGCCTCCTCGATCAGATCAGGGTCGATATTAAAGTCGGAGGCCACATCGACCAGCACGGGCTTGGCTCCGCAATGAATGATAGCGGACACCGTGGCCACAAAAGTATGGGCAACCGTGATGACCTCGTCTCCGGGTCCTATACTCGCACCCATCAGCGCAAACAACAGAGCGTGATAACCACTGCTCAGGCCGACAGCATATTTTACGCCAACGAAAGCCGCGAGCCTCTCCTCGAAATTGCGCAGTTGCTGCCGATAAATCAGGTCGCCCTTGCTCAGACAGTCGAAGATTGCGGCGTCAATCTCGCTCTGGTAGTTGCGATAGTGAGTCCGCGGATCCACGAACGGCACCTTGTATCCCATTCTTCTCTAACCTCAAGCTCATCAAGCTCTCTACCCGGCTCACCGCGTAGCGCCACAGCATCCGGCGCTATCAGTCCGTGAACCGGATAAAAACACGGTGCTTCTTCTTCGCACTCCACTGAAGTTTCGTTAGGCGGTTACGGTCCGCGTGGAGATCAGCGTCGCGCGCACAGTGTCAACGATCGCTGAAGCCGAAAGACCATTGCAGGCCCTCAGATATTCCTGGCTGCCGACGTGAGATGAAAATTCAGAAGGCAAGCCAATGCGGCGGAACGGTACGCGCAACTCTCCGGACTCGGCCAAAACCTCAGCGACCGCCCCACCTAGACCGCCGATCACGCTGTGCTCTTCCAAGGTAAAGATCGCACCAGTCTCGCGCGCCGCCGCAAGAACCGAGTCACGATCCAGTGGCTTGATGGTGTGCATACTAAGCACGCGCGCGTGGAGTCCTAGTCTAGCGATTCGCTCAGCCACCTGAACCGCAGTGTCCAGCATCCCTCCCGTAGATATCATGGCCAGATCGCTTCCCTCGCGTACAACGATGGCCTTGCCGAGTTCGAATTCCGGGCGGCTGGTATGTACTGTCGGCTCACCGGCACGGCCCAACCGCAGGTAGCAGGGGCCCGGTTGCGCCACGATCGCGCCAGTGACCAACTCCGTCTCAATCGGATCGCCGGGTGCAACCACCACCATACCGGGCATGCTTCGGAGGATCGCCAGATCCTCGGTGGCGTGATGCGTCATGCCCAGCGCGCCATAGGCGAACCCACCGCCGACCGCCACCACCTTGACGTCTGCGTGGTGGTAGCAAACATCATTGCGGATTTGCTCGAGAGACCGCAGCGTCGAGAAGTTCGCGATCGAGTACGTAAATACGACCTTTCCGCACATCGCCATGCCGGCTGCAACCCCGGTCATGTTCTGCTCCGCGACTCCGACGTTAAGGAACCTGGTGGGAAAGCGCTGTGCGAACGGTTCGACGACACCGAATCCGATATCGCCAACAACCAGGCAAATGCGCGAGTCTTCTTCGGCTAACGACATCAAGGTGCGGAAGAACGCGCTTCTCATCGTGGTTTTTCCAACTCTGCAAGCGCTTGCCTGAATTCCTGCTCGTCCGGCGAGCGATAATGCCAGAGCAATTTGTCCTCCATAAAGCTTACGCCCTTGCCCTTAACGGTATGGGCAATCACGCAAGTTGGTTTCCCCGTCTCGGTCGGAAGTGCCGAAAGAACCGATCGGAGCTGGATGATGTCGTGGCCATCGACCTCGACGACCGACCATCCAAAGCTGCGCCATTTGGCCGGAAAGGGTTCCAAGTCGAGCACTTCTTTAACCGTTCCGAGACTCTGAATCTTGTTGTAATCGACGATTGCCACTAGGTTGTCGAGCTTGTGATGCGGCGCGAGCATCGCTGCTTCCCACGTTGAGCCCTCATCGCACTCGCCGTCACTTAGCAGCGCGAACACCCGCCATGAGCGCTCTTCCCGCCTGCCGACCAGCGCCATACCGCACGCCAGGGAGAGTCCATGCCCAAGCGACCCAGTCGAAACCTCAACGCCCGGAATACCGTGATGAGTCGCGTGGCCGGCGAGCCGCGCCCCGTCATGATAGAAGGACCGAAGCCAGTCGATCGGGAAAAAACCGCGCTCGGCAAGGACCGCGTAGAGACCTGCGCATCCGTGCCCTTTGCTCATGATCAGCCGATCGCGCTCGGACCAGTATGGCCGGGTGGGATCGACGTTCAACACCTGACCATAGAGCACCGCAAGCAACTCGGCCATCGACAGACACGTTCCAACGTGGGAACTTCTGGCGGCATGAACCATTTCGATAACGTGCAGGCGAATTCGTTTCGCAAGTGCCGCCAGTTCCTCGCGCTTCGCCGCCGATCCGTTGGAGTCTTTCATTGCTTCTCGCTTGTCCGCTGACGCGTCGTGATTTACTCGATTAAGGCGTAACCAATATAGGGGTCCCACTCGAGACGGCGAATCCTCAGGTTTCGGATACCGGCACTATCAAGCAACGCCCGCGTCTCACCCGGCCATATCGGATTGTCGAGCTCGTCGAAAGCGATGACGGCACCCTTGGGCATACGCGGCAGCAAATGTTCAACCGCCAGTTTCGTCGGTTCATAGAGATCGCAATCCAGAAACAGCAGACTCACCATGAGATGCGAATGGTCCTTCAAAAACGCCGGAATGGTGTGAGCGATATCACCCTTGATCAGTTCAACCTTGGGTATATGCCCCAGGAACCTGTCAGCGTCATACTCCTTGATGAGCTGATTAAGCTCGCCGTAGCTATCCGCCCGCAGCTCACCTTCCCGGTTGCGATTGAACCGGCTCTGGTCATGCTCGCTGATATGGGGGAACCCTTCGAACGTATCGAAGCCGTAAATCCGCCGCGTAAGGTTCTCAGGTTCAAGCATCGCGCTGAGCTTGGCCCATGACATCAGCCCGAAGCCGCGGAACACGCCGCACTCGATGACCGACCCTTTAACGGGGAGTACGAGCTTGAAAATCTCGTAGAGCGCGAGAAAGCGCTTGAGATGCTGACGCCGCACATACTTCGGGAAATTCTCGAGCTTCGTCTCGACGTCGTCAGCAGACGCGTTGAAGATTCGCTCTATATTCTTACCGACTTGCCGCTCGGTTTCCGTTCGAAACTGCTTCACGGTTGTCTCTTTGGCCGTTCGGTGCGATCGCCCGCCAGCCTCTCGCCCAGGTGGCCGCCGGTCAAGCTTAACAGAGTAGCAGCGAGAATCCTGAGGTCGACTCCAAGCGAGTGATGCCGGACGTAGCTCAACCCTAGGCGGATTTTCTCTGGGGCGATCTTTTCCAGATACTCACGATCCGGGTCTGCGCTGCCGCAAAGCAACTCGCCCTCATTTCTAAACCGTATTGAGGCATAGTCGGTCATTCCTGGCCGCACCGACAAAAGCGCTTGTTCCCCCGCATCATACAGCGCGACCGCCCATTCCACCTGCGGCCGTGGTCCAACCAAACTCATTTCGCCCCGGAGCACGTTGATGAGCTGCGGCAATTCGTCGAGCTTGTACCGTCGCAAGAAACGGCCCACGCGCGTGATGCGTGGATCGTCTTTAGCGGTGGAGGAACCGCCTAGTCGCTCGGCATGCGCCACCATCGTGCGGAACTTCAGCATCCTGAACGGTTTGCCAAACCGCCCAACCCGCTCGCCTCTATAAAAGATCGGCCGCCCGTCTTCCAGCCAAATTCGCAAGGCGATTACCAGGAACAGAGGCGAGGTAACCAGCAATCCGATCGCGGAAAACAGTATATCGGTGGCTCGCTTAATCATTCGGACGCAACCGCCAGCCGCAATCCAAAGTGGGATTCTATCCACCGAGCGGTCAGTGCCGCGACCTGGCGCTAAGCGGCGCCGGTGAGAACCGGTTCGGCGCCCGCACAATTTTGGTCAAAGGAAAGGTTGGACGCGAACTTTCTCGCCCACAGCTCCATAGCTATCGGATTAAAGATGTCCTTGAAGGAGATTAGACCTCGCTCCTGTGGCTGCCGGCAATACATGGCATAGCGCCGGCGCAGCGCAGCCTGATCGATTAGACCGTGACGCGCGATCAGCATCTCGCCGCCAAGCAGCTCGAGCACTTGGCTGCGCAGCTCATGCTTGAGCCACTCGCCCTGCGGGTTGATAAAACCCTGCTTGTCCTTGCGCCACACTATGGAAGCAGGAAGGTAAGGCTCCATCGCCTTGCGGAAGATCCATTTGGTCCAGCCCTCTCGCAGCTTGAGTTCGGGCGCCAGCGGCACGAGCATCCCGGCCAGTCGATAATCCAGGAACGGCAGCCGGATCTCACGCGCGAACGCCATCGAACTGCGATCCTCGTAGTGCACCAGCGCCGGAACCGAAAGGCGGTACAAGTCTTCGCGCTGGCGCTCGGGCAGATGAGCTCCGCCCAAGCCCACGTCAACACGAAAATCCTGTTCCTTGAGCAGCGGACCGCGGATGTCTATCTCCCGCGCCCGCATCAGTGCGGGCAGGTAGCGCTTGGCCTCGCTCAATTCGAACTGCGATAGCACCGTGCGGCGCTTCCAGAACCCGAACAGCACCCGCGCGGCTGAGGGCAGGCGCCCGCTCCCCAGCAGATCGCGAATGTAAAAGCCCAAGAACTTGGCATAACCGCACAGTAGCTCATCAGCGCCCTGACCGCTCAGAACCACCGTGATGCCGAGTTCCCGTGCCTGCTGCATCAGCAGGTAGTGCGCCACAGTCGAGAAGCTGCCGATCGGCTCGTCGTTGAAGAAGATGACCTCCGTCAGAAGCTTGAACCATTCGGCCGGCTCGCGTTTGAGCTCCACGTAATGAACCGGACACTTGAGATGGCCAGCCATCCGTTCCACGAACGGTTTCTCGTCGAATTCGGGACGGTCTGAGGTTGCCGAAATCGCGTGCAGGTTCGCACCCTGCCCCAAGGCCTGACGCATCGCGGCCGCAATAGAGGAGGAATCGACCCCGCCGGACAACAGCACACCAACCGGGACGTCGCTTCGTAGCCGAATGCGCACCGCGTCAAAGAAGGTTTCGCGCAGGGTTTCCGTGTCGCGCCGCAGGTCGCCGCTCAGGCCGCTCTGCTCGGGCATAGTCCAATAGCTACGCGTTCTCGGCGACAAGCTCTCTGCGCACAAGTCGAAACTTAGGTTGTGACCGGCGGGCAATGCCTCGATCCCGTCGAAAAAGGTCTCCTTCTGCGCGTCCAGCAGGCTTTGCTGTATGAAGCGCCCCGCAGCCCGAGAATTAACCGCAAATCGCGCGTCCGAGGCGGCCACGATCGCCTTGATTTCGGAAGCGAAATAAAAGGCGTTGGCGCCCTGATAGGTGTACAGCGGCTTGATCCCGAACCGGTCGCGCGACAGCGTGAGCCGGCCCGCGCTCCGGTCGAGCCACGCCAACGCCCACATCCCGTTGAATTTCGCGAATGCGGCTTCCCCCCACACCTTGAGCGCCCACAAAATCACCTCGGTGTCGGACTGGCTGCGCAATTCAATCCCGTGTGCCTTCAGCTCTTGGGCAAGTTCTTGATAATTGTAGACCTCGCCGTTGTAGATGATCCCGTGGCTCCCATCGGGCAGGAACATGGGTTGGACGCCGGCGTCGCTCAGATCGATAATCGCCAGCCGGGTGTGCCCCATCACCAGTTGATGCTGTCCCGCGCGGCCGGTCCAGACCCCTTCGGCATCGGGGCCGCGATGGCGAAGCGCATCAACCATCCGCGCGAGCGCCGCAGCCGAAGCCTCAGAGGGTCTGGTGCAGAGGATTCCTGCTATTCCACACATGTATTGGCGTTACTCATTGCTGTCTTAGTGTCTGGCTTCTGGTGGTCATCTGACTAATGCCAGGTGAAGGTGTCGCGCGTGGGCTGGAGACCGATCGATATCGAGAGCATCGTGCGGAAAGATGTCACGTTGCCGTAGTTCAGATGGTCAACATACTCGAAGGAGACTTGCGCGTGGGCCGAGCCCAGCGCTGGAATGGATACTCTGCCCAGGAGCGGAATCGGCACCGTGGCCAAGCCTGGAACCGTGTTGCCGATCTCGACCGGGATCTGGAGCGCATCGAAAGCGACGCCCCCGCTGCGCTCCTTGACCAAGTTCGGGCCGTAGACCGAAGCCGGATAGGGAGTGTTGGTGCCGATAGTCGGCGCGCGATCGGTGAAGAACAGCTCGCCGGTCAGCTTTAAGTCGTTGCGGAGCCATCGCCCTACAGCGAGGTCAATTTCACTCGCATTGGAGCCCAAGGGATCGCCCATCAGATAGGAATTGTAGGTCCAATAGAGCGAGTCGCCGTGACTCGAGTAGTTAGGCTCGAGGATTGTGTACTCGAAGCGCAGGTCGGTGCGGCCGTCGTTCGTGAGGTACGGGAGGTAGAATCCACCCTGGTAAGAAACTGCAAGGAACGGAAGGAAGCGGCCGATGCCGGAAACCTCGTTGGTGAGATTGTCCGCGCCCAGCATTTCCTGGTACACGAGCAAGCCGCGCAATTTGGGAAAGCGAATCCTCAGCCAGATGCCGCCGCGCGAGTGGGTTTGTCCCGAACTGGGACTGCCGGTACTGAAACCGGTCGCGCGGCCGAAAAAGCCCGCCAAGCTGTAGGAATCATTGCCCCGGCCACCGAACATGATGACGTGGTCGACACCGAACTCGAAGTTCGGCATTGGCTTGAAGGCGAAGACCTGGCCGCTTAGCCATGGATGCGCCCAATAGCGGTCGGGGTCGAGCTGGCCGAAGAAGATGTTGTACCGGAACTGGCCGAGGTACTTCAGGAAAAAGGGCAGCAGCGAAGGGTGGACGTTCTGCAGCCTGAGCGCCGGGAACGGAGCAGCATTATCGCTCTGTGAAAGCGCGGCGAAGTGGCCCGTGCCCCACCACATCTCCTGCTGCCCAAACGAAATCGCCTTGTTGCCGAGACTCAGCACGACCTCGGTGCCCAGCGGGCGAAGCCGATCCATGTTGGAGAGATCGCGCGTCACGGGGCCGGCGCTCGCGCCTTCGCCGTAGCCGGTCAGAAAACTGCCGAAGCCTGCCCATCCTGACCATCGGACGACCTCGTTGGTGCCGGGCCCCGTCGGCAGGGCGTCGTTGTTCGGCAGCAGCGGTGTGTCTTCGACGGCCTGAAGGTCGGCCGTGCCGCTGCCGGTATTCCAGTGACGCGACCCGCCGCTTGAGAAAATGCCCTGGCCTTCGATGCGCGACACCGGCTGAAGCATCGTGGGCAGGTCGTCCTCACGGTTGTCGCGCAGCCAGCCGATTTCCTCGGCGAGCTGCGCCTTTAGCGACAAGATGATTTCGCGCGCCAGTGGATCGTTGCGCTCGGACATATTGCGCTCGGCCTCGCGCGTGAGACGGGCCGCCTCGACGCGGCTGATCGCCCGTACTTCGCTCAGGTAATCGTCGAGGTAACCAAGTCCGTCAAGGGTATCGAGCTGATCGTGGATGGGGCTGTCCAGCGGGATATACACCACGTAGGTGGACGCTCGCGCGTCCGCGACGATCGCGAGTATCAGGATCGCGAGCAGAGCGGCCGGGACGAATTTGGTGCGAAGAATCAGCGTTGGACGAATGATGCTGCGGATGGCGCCGATTGAGCTACGGCACGCTCGTGACGGATATCGGCCAGGCGGGCGCGTGCATCAGCATCGGCATCGCGCTTTACGAGAACATGCGGCGCGACTTTTCTATGCGTGATCTTTGATACTGATACTTTCGGCCCGTCCCGCGGAGGCGGCATGCCCGCCAGATACAGCCACAAGACCCGACGGACGTATTCGCGGGTCTCGTCATAGGGCGGCACACCGCCATAGCGCTCGACGGCGCTTTCGCCGGCGTTGTACGCTGCCAGAAGATCGGCGAGGCTGCCGTCGGGCAGAGCTGCAGCTTGACGCAGACGGATTAAGTCGATGAAGCGGGCCGCGCCCAGCGCGCTATCGATCGGATCGTAAGGATCGTCGACACGAAATTTCTGTGCGGTTGCAGGCATCAACTGCATAAGCCCAATTGCGCCGCGCGGCGAAACCGCGTCAGCGCGTCCGGCCGATTCGGCAACGGCTATGGCCGCGAGCAAGTCGGGATCGATCCGGAACATCGCGCCCACGGCGCCCATGAGCGCACGATCGTCGATCGGGCCTTCGCTTCCACCGGCAGTGGTTGGGTAGCTGCCGGAGTAAGCCGTACCGGCCATCGCCATCAGGCCGAACGCCGCAACCAAAATGATCGGGGTGCGACTCATGCTCGCCTTAAAGATTGGTCGCGAGAATTCCAAGCACCGCGAGCGAGGTCGCGGCGTTGACGATGATCTGCGTGATGTCCTTGGCTTCCTGCATCTGGTCAACGTACCGCAGGGTCTCCGGCACATAGATCGTGTCACCGCGTTGGACCTCGACGCCCATCAGGCCGCCCGAGATCGCCGGCAGCAACGGAAACAACGCCGCTTTCCCGCTATGCCGTATACTCTCGTCGGTGACGATGTCGCCGCTGGCGCGGATCAGCATAATGTGGTCGGCGTCGGCCCACTGCGTCGGCCCGCCCGAACGCTGCAGGTAGTCGTTCACCGAGCGGCCCCGTTCGTAGATGATCGCGCTTGGATTGAAGACCTGGCCCAGGATCGCCACGGTCGAGGGACGCTTGGGAACTGTGACTTTGTCCCCCTGCTGGAGAACGATGTCGTCCTGCGAGAAGGGCAGTCCGTCGAGTGTCTGCAAGTGCAGAACCACGCGCCCGGTTGCTTGCTGCGACTGGGTCTCTGAGAGCACCCGCTGCATTATCTGAAGGGTCTGCGCATCATTGTTAGCTGTGGACGCCTGCTTCGGCATGATCGAGAGCCGCGCGGCGTCTGCTTGGAGCCGCTGGCGGCTCTCGTCGAGCTCCTTCTGCTCCAATTCTTGAACCGATTGGCGGACGAATACCGTGGCCTGTAGATCGGCGTCAGCTCTCAGTCCGCCGCAACGTTCCAGCAATGAATCCAGCCGCTCACCGTCGCGGATCACGTAGGGCCCCGGCCGCATCACTTCTCCCTCGACCACCGCGGTCCACGGTTGATGCCAGTTGGACGCTTCGGCGACGAAAAGCTGATCGCCGGTTTCCAGCGCCGGATCCTCGCCCCCAATACCATCGAGCGCGCTACGCAGCGCCACGTCCTGGTACAGGAACCGCGCAGTGCCATCGATGACTTTAACGCGCGCGAGCTCAGCCTTGTTCAGGTAGGCGCTCTCCTTGATGCCGCCGGCCTCATAAACCAGATCACTTACCCGCATCCCCGAGCTCAGCACGTAGCTGCCCGGCTTGCGGACGGCGCCGCTGATGCTCACATGGGGGAGATCGCCAATGTCGGTCTCTGCATAAATCGTCAGTTCGTCGCGCGCCTCAAGGACGGGGTTAACCTGTCGTGAAGCGGGGCCACGCAGCGCTGCCCCGAGGTCGACCGGCAGATAGTGAACGCGGCGATCGGGACCCTCGATCCGGCGGATGAGCGCATACCCAAAATAGGTATGATCAGCGACGCCCTCGCCTTCGCTGATCAAATCCGACACCCGCATATCAGGCCGCCACTCGTAGACCCCTGGGCGTCGTGCGTTGCCCTTAAGTGTCACGACGTTGTTGCGCTCCGGCAGTACGGTGTAGACCTTGACCAGATCGCCATCGCGCACCGCAAAACTGCTGAATTGCCGGCTCAACAATTCCACGTCGAGGTCCACCCGATGCTCGTGGTTGTCGATGCGCTCAACCTGCAGGCGTTGCGAATAACCGAAGGCGCCGACTCCACCCGCCATACGGAGCACCGCTGCCAAATCTTCCTGGCCGCGCAGCTCGTAAATGGCGGGGTCTTTCACATCCCCGGTCACCCCTACCACATTGCCAATTACCGGGACGAAGATTACGTCGCCCTGCTCGAGGCGCACGTCAGCCAAGGTTCTGCCATGCAGGAGCATGTCGTAGAGATCGATCTCGCGGATCAGCTGATTGCCCCGTCGCAGCTCTATCCTTCGCAGCGTGCCGATCTTGCTGATGCCGCCCGACGCGACCAACGCGTTAGAGACGTGCGACAGCGCACTGATCGTAAACAGCCCCGGATGCTCAACCTTGCCAATCACGAACACCTGAATGGTGCGGATCGCACCCATCGTCACGTCCACTTGCACACCGGTGATCTGTCCGGCGCGGCTCTCGATAAGCTTCTTCGCTTGTTCGAAAGTCAGGCCGGACACTTCCACCGGTCCGATCTCCGGAATCAGCACGCTGCCGTCCCGCTCGACCTTGAGATGCGAGGTGCGGTTGACGCGGCCCCACATCAGCAAATTGAGCTCGTCGCCAGGACCCAAGATGTAATCCGCACCAACCGGCACGTCGCCGAGCGGTGCGAAAGTTGAGACCGGGCCGCTGAACAAGGCGTAGCCGAACTGGCGCAGATTTGCGGGGGTCGGATTGTGCACCTGCTGCGATGGGGCGCCGAGCAAACGAAAGGAGGCTTCGATCGATGACATAGCCTCGCCGTTCGCTCTCGCCGCAGTGCCGACCGGACCTCCCGGAGTCTGACTTAAGCTTGGAGTGCTCGGGGACGGACTCGCCTCCGCCGACGGCGCCGTGCTCGCAGAGGCTGCACAGTTTTTGAGTTCCGCAATTTGCTCGCCCGATAGTCCCAGGGACGCGGCGGTGGAGTCGATCTGCTCGGCAGTCAAATGCTTGGCCGCCACTCCCGCGCACAGACGCTGTATCGCCTCCGGCGAAGCGGCGCCATTTCCAATCATCGAGCGTGCCTGCTCAATTTGTGCCGGGGACAGGGATATAGGTGCGCCCGGAGCGACCGCGCTCTCGACGGTCCCCGAACCGGCCGTGTCGGCCGGAGCAATTACCGGTTCGTCGCTCGTCGAGGATGACCCCAGGGGCGCGGTTGGTTCTGTCGGCAGAGATTGAGCCTCTGCAGGTGCGCTTGTGAACCAGACCACCACTGCAACCGTTGCCAACGCGCCGAACAGGCTCGCAGTCCACTTTGTGACCCGGATCCAATGATTGCCCGTCTTCATATTCGTCTTCTTCCGTTAGGTCGCGCCGAATACTGCAACACCCGCTGCCATCCGCGCACTCCCTGGCGCCTTAGTCGCCTCGTCACGAAGGAAATGTTCTCGCTGCGCTTACGCCTTTCGAAGCCAACTGATCAGGTCTCCGCGACTCGGCGCGCCATTGTCGTCCGGTTCGGTATGCTGGAAATACGGGGCTCGGCAATAGCGACCTTTCGGCCCACCTCGCCGGCCATCGCGAAATTCGATCGCGCTCCGCGACCGCCGCCATCCCGGGCGCATCTGGACCGCCAGAACCGTGGGGATTGGCGCACACGCGTCCGCCCAGCCATGCAGCTCAGGCATAGCTTTGGTCACGTTTTACCACTCTGGTCGGTGCAAAACTCATCGCCGAACCAGCGGCACCAAGCTTGAGAACGCGGAACCTTTTGTCAGTCTCCCCCGCGTTCACTGACAGTTCGGGCGCGACCGTAACATCCATATCAGGAGATTGCAAGCGAGATCCCCATTGGGCCACCGGCAGCGACGGTCAGACTCTTTTGACAAGTCCAAACTCTCCAAGAACTCGAGTTATTTCCGAAAGTTGTGGACCAGGAGCGGGCATGAAAGAGGCGGTGTCCCCTTCGGCGTAAATAACGCGAACCCCGGCCGGAGCCGGGTGGAAGGAGACGCAACCGATGCTGAAGGTAGTGGAAACGACAGCCAGCAGGGGAACAGAGCCGCACGCCGCTGATGCTGGATGAGATCGCACGGTTGGGAGCGCGGCGGATACTGATGGCGGCGCTGGAGGCCAAAGCCGCAGACTACCCTCAAGCGTCGGACCACGAGCGGGACTCGGCGGCTGCGCGAGCGTCCGACTCGAGGCGCACGCTCCAGGACCAGGGGAGCCGTCCGATCATGACCGGCCTATAGACGTAATTTGACAATTACTGACAATTACTTTAGTCCGAACCCGGCAAGAATTCCGCGCGAGATTACTAAACCATTCGGCACTTTCCGTTAAATGCTGGTGTCCGTTTGACAGCGCTAAGGGTATTTGTGATATGCAACCCGAACGCCACTTGAATGCCTGGGTGCGGGACACTAACGGTTATACCGCTTTCAGCGAGACACGGGAGAAAATTCCACCATGAAGGGTCTAGAGGCCTTCGGGCTTTTTGGTAAGAGGGTTCTGCGCACAAGCACGATGATTCTGCTGGCCCTGGCCATCGCGACGTTCGCGTGGTCAGGCATGGCGGCGGCAGAGTCCGAAGAGGTCGGCAAGGAGTTGCAGAATTATTTCAGCAACGCCGACAACACGGTGGGACAGGCCGCCGTCAACATCACGGCTCCCCTGGAGGGAAATCCAACGGCCACCACTGCTGCTTCGCGAGATGGCGAAATTTGCGCGATGATCTACGTTCTTAACACCGAGCAATCGCTGCAGGCCTGCTGCGGATGCCCGCTGACCGCGGATGCTCTATTGACCCTCAGCATCAGTGGCAGTTTGGCGGGGAACCCGGTGACAGGAAACCTCCTCAAGGACGGCTCGATTCGTATTCTTTCGACCTTCCCAAATGCCACTCCAGTTGCACCGCCGCTGCTGCCTCCCCCATATATTGGGTGCGACTTACACACCGGCCAATGCTGCGATCCAACCGCGGCGGATACCGGCTTCACGCTGACCGTCGGTAGCGAACTGGTGGCTTGGTCAACTCACGTTCAGAAAACCTCGATCACCGAAGACGTGTTCCAGGCCGATGTTCCCGATGCGGCGGAACTGAACTTCGGATTGCCGGAAGCGTGCGCCGATATCACAGCGCTGGGTAGTGGACAGGGCGCCTGCAGCTGCCTCTTCCTGGAGCCGACCCCCACCCCGACTCCCGCCACGACGGCAACCCCAACGCCATCCGTAACCCCAACGGCAACCGCGACGGTTACCGCGACGGCAACCGCAACTGCGACGGCAACCGCAACTGCGACGGTAACCGCAACCTCGACGACGGGCCGAACGCCAACCGCGACCGTGACGGCGACCGTCACGGCGACCGTCACGGCAACCGCCACGCTGACGGCAACCCCCACCACGACGATAATCCGAACGGCAACTCCTACGGCGACCCGGACGCCGCTCTGATAAAGCCGGATAATCCGCCGGTCGGCAATCCGATGCGCGACCATCCGGAGTAACCACGAGTGGTTACTCCGGATGGTCAACCGAGTCGAAAAAACCTCGGACGTCCGGCCTCAAGCGCAGTTCGCGTTCTGCGCCGTGAGCGCTGGGTGCAGCGCTATAAGGGCCTGATGCGAGCTTCGGCCCGGCCGAAACCCATAGTAGAAGCCTGGGAAGTCAACCTGGTAGGTGGCACTGATGGCACTTAGGACCTAGGCCATCACACCCTGAACAATCTTATATTCGAGCGCGGTAACACCGAGCGACTAAGTCTGTGGCGTTCCGGTCGCCGCTCGCCGCATGCTCGGCGCAGGGAGCGATCATCCCATCGGACCTTGGTATACCTCAGCGAAGCGAAGGCCGAGCTCCATAGGGATCGCGAGGTTTGCATCGCGATTGGTCTTCAGGCAAACGACTGCCGGTCCATCCGATGCCTTCGCGCCCTTCAGCGCCGCTTCGAGATCCTCCATGCGATCGACGTAAAACGATTGGCAGCCCAGGCCCTCGGCGACCCGGTCCCATCGCACTGTCCCCATCTCGGTGCCGAACGTCCGTCCGTAGAGCATCCGTTCATTCGGCTCCTCCATCGTCCATGAACCTTCGGCAAACACGACGGTCCTGACCTTCAGGCCTTCGCGCGCAGCCGATTGCATCTCCATGAAGTTGAACCCCGCAGCCCCGTCGCCGCTCACGCACACCACCTCGCGCGCCGGGTTGCCAAGCTTCGCTCCAATGGCAGAAGGGATTCCCGTGCCAAGCATGCCTAGTTCAAGAATGTTCAGGTACGACCGCGGCTTGGTCGATGGCAGAAACCAGGCTGCCCACAATGAAGTGTTGCCGCCGTCGGCGACATAGATGCTGTCCGAGCCGAAGACCTTGCCGATTGTTTGCATCGCGAGCGCCGGATGGATTCCGGGTCCGCGCCAGGCCATGATCGATGCGAATCGTTCCTCCCACCATTTGCGGGCAATCTCTCGATACCGCTCCGTGTCCGCCCCGCCCTTGGGCCGGGCTCGCTCCGTCTTGAGCACGCGCAACAGGCCCTCGAGCGCGCTTTTCGCGTCGGAAACGATCCCGAGCGCAAGCGGCCGCGTGACGCCCATGTTGCGCTGATCGATATCCACCTGGATGAGCTTCTGATTGGTGGGATCGCCCCAGTACTTGTCGTAAGGAATGTCAAGGTTGCCCATCCTCGAGCCCGCGACCAGGATGACGTCTGACTCGCGGCGCGCAAGGTCCGCACCGGGGCCGTAGCCATACAGGAAGTTCGGATGATCGAGCGGCACCGATGACCGCCCGGCTATCGTACCGATTACGGGACAGTTGAGCAGATCGACGATAGCCAGGAGCGCTTCGTTCGCTCCGGCGCGATCGACTCCGCCACCCGAGATCACAATCGGCCGTTTGGCGCCGGCGAGCATCCGCGCCGCCTCCTCGAGCTGCGCTTCCGAGGGCCGCGGACCGGCCGCTCGGTACTGAGCCGGCGCGAGCAGCCGGACCTTTGCGTCGTCACCCGTCGCGTACATCACGGGCGCCGGTATCTCGATATGAATCGGCCCAGGCCTCCCGGTCCACATTTCGCGAAAGGCAATCCTCATCACTTCGGGAATACGTTCCCACGACAGAATCGGACCGCTCCATTTGACCACGGGCTTGAAGACTTCAAGCTGATCCTGACCCTGGAACGTTGACGGCGGCGACGGATAAACGATCGCCAGGCGATGCTGCGCGGTGATAACGACGACGGGTACGCCCTCGTGCCGCGCCGTGATCACGCCCGGGATCAGATTCGCCGACCCGGGACCGGGGTTGCCAAGCACCGCCGCCACTTGGCCGGTCGTCTTATACAGCCCTTCCGCCATGTGGACGGCAGCAGCCTCGTGCCGAACGGGGACGAATCGCACTTCGTACTGCTCCAACTTGGCGAGCAGCGGATCGACCTCCGGACAGGGGATTCCAAACACGAACCTGACACCCTCGCCGACCAGACATCGGACAAGAAGCTCTCCTCCAGTAATTTCGCTCATAAGATCCTCCCGTGGGGCCGTTTAAGAAGAGCGCCGGTCATTTGTGTGCGGCCTTATGCAGGTACATCTCGGGATGCTCGATGAACGAGTCGCGCTCCGATGTGTCGCAGAAGTAATAATGCTTGCCCGCGTACTCGGCGGCGGGCGTGCCGCTCTTCACATAAAGCTTCATGCCGCAGACGGCGCATTTGGTGCTCATGCCGACATCCGCCGCGGGCGGCGAAGCAAGCACCTTGGCTATCGAGGGTAAATCGGCGGACCATGCCTGCGTGGAGAGCCGCGCGATCGAAAGAATCGAAAGCGCGAACAGGATCGCGAGCATGATCGGGAACTTTGAAAGTTTCATTTTTGCCTTCGGGTTGGTTGGCTTTGTTAAGCGCAATCCATTACCCGCGTTCTCCTTTCATCTAAACGCGCCATAACTTTTTCGTTCTTACAGCATCGCGGATCAGTTTGGCAAACGAGATTAACCCGTCGGTCCGAAGTCCGCATCCCGCGGTAGCGCCGATTTTTTTGTTTTAATCATACCGGAAGTCCGAAGCGCAGTTTGGGTTTCGCGAGGGTGGATGGGCGCGCCCCTGCTATACTCGTTCGATGCCCGAGCTCGACGTAATCCTCGCGCCCGCGCTGGCTCCCGATGATCTCATCGGCCTCGAGTTCCACTTTCTCGACGCGATCGCAATGCGCCAGACAGCGCCGGTCCTGCTCATCTACGCGTCGCCGGGCCGTTCCATCTCGATCGGCCGCTATCATTCATTTGGCGGACCGCCCGAGCGCGACGGAATCAACGTGATACGGCGTCTGACCGGTGGTCGCGTCGTCGGCGCTGGGCAGGGATGGCTCGGGCTTGCGCTAATTCTTCCAATTCGCACCGCACTGCTCAAGGAAGACACCGCGTCACTGAGAAACCTGAAGCCCGAGCAGATCATGAATCGCTACGCTCGCGGCATCCTGACCGGGATGCGCGCGCTTGGAATCGATTGTTTCTACCCCGGTCGCGACGCGATAACCTTCGAGCAGCGCGAGATTGCCATGTGCACTTTCGAGACCGATGCTTCAGGCGCGATGCTTTTCGAGGCGGCGGTCGCGCACAATCGCGGGATGGAAGAACTCGTGCATGACCTGGAACGCATCGATCCCGACGGCGCGCTTTCATGCCGCATGTATGACGCTGCGTCCGCCACCAAGGTGGTGCGCGAGCTTGGTCGCGACGTCTCTTTCGACGAGCTCGCCGGCGCGATCGCTTCCGGCTACCGGAGTTCGCTCGGTGAGACTCGACGCCGCGAGTTGACCGCGATCGAATCTGCCCAGGCGCAGCACCGGGGGCAACGAAACCGGCTCGACAGCTCAAACTGGACATACCGGCCCGTCGCGGGAGCATCGCCGACGCTCAGAAATCGGATTGCATCGCAACTCGGCGCCATCGAGGCGGCCGTCGTGCTCAAAGCCGACGGCGCCATCGAGACCGCGCGGCTGAGCGGGGATTTCATCGCCAATTCGCCGGCTATCGCCGAACTCGAAAGCGAACTTCGCGGCCGCCCGCTCGACCTCGCATCGGTCTCGCATGCAGTCGCGAAGACATTTGGCGACAACAAAAACGGCAATTTCTTTCTCGGCGCGGGCGAACTGTCCAATCTCGTGCGCCTGATCGCGGGTGTAAATTGAAAGCCTCCGATCGCAGCGGATGCGACGCGACCGTCGTCGAGAAGCTGATGCGGGAACTTGGCGACGCGCGCAAAACCGTTCAACGCCGGGCGATCGATGAACTCGTGGCAATTGCCGCGTCGGGCAACTCAGTCGTCACTGAAAAACTTCGCGATTCGATCGCAAGCGCCGATCGCCGCGTGCGATGGGCTGGCGCGTACGCGCTGGGCCAAATCGGTGCAGGTGCGTTTGCGATGGACTGCGCGGAGGCGCTGCGCGAGGCGATGTCAGACGACGACGGCGATATCAGGTGGGCGGCGACCGACCTGATGGTCCGCCTCGGACGCGAAAATCTCGCGCCGATTAGCGCGCGTCTGCTCAAACTCGCTGCCGATCCCGACTCTGGCCGCAACGCGCGCAAGATGGCGCTCTACTGCATCCGCGACCTCGATATCACCGGCCCTGAAATCCTCGCCGTCGTCGAGCGCGCCGCGCACGACTCGGATGTTCACGTGCGGCTGGCGGCGTTGGCAGTGCTGTCGGGGATGCGCGATGGGCCAGAAGCGGCGGCGAGAATCATGCTCGAATGCCTCAAGTCCGATCCGGATGCGGGCGTGCGACGCGCCGCAGCCTCGGCGCTCGGCAATATTCAAAGCGCCACCGCCGACGCGACGGCGGCGCTCGCATCCGCGGCGGCCGACCGCTCCGACCAGTCGCTCGCCAAAGCCGCGCGCGGCGCGCTCGACCGTCTGGAAAAAGATCGGCTGGAGAAAGCGCGGCTGGAGAAACGGTGATGGCATCGAAAGCGAAGCCGAAACGCATCGCGGCAAATGATCCGGCCGCTCGATTGAACGATATGGCCGCTCGGCTCGGCGATCCGCGCGTGCAGGAGTTTGTCGCCGGCGCCCGCGTCGCCCATCTGGCGACCGCCGACGCCGTCGGCGCTCCGCATAACGTCCCGCTCTGCTACTGGTTCGACGGCGAGCGCATCTACTTCGCGATCGACGAGAAACCCAAGCGTCAAACCGGTATGGCGCTCAAGCGAATGCGCAATATCGCGGAAAATCCGCGCGTCGCAATCGTGATCGATCACTACGAAGAAGATTGGTCGCAACTCGCGTACGTGCTGATTCGTGGACATGCCCGCGTGGTCGAAGACGCCGAAGAATACATCGGCGCGATACGTCATCTCCGCGACAAATATCTGCAGTACCGCGCGATGAGTCTGACGCCGGAGAAAAATCCAATCGTCAAGGTCGAACCGGTCAGCGTGCACGTGTGGGGTGCGCGATTCAGCAGTCGTGACGCTTAGACCTGTGGGAAGGGGAATCACCTGCGCGGTGGGCGGCAGGGGCTGCGGCCCCTGCACCCGCAGTGAGAAGACGCGAAAATCTGCGCAGCGC